>VFQN01001411.1_pt1 | contig 40375 bp, 37 predicted proteins | sample 3512371 | NCBI WGS metagenome assembly VFQN01 (sample SAMN10412370, study PRJNA504923) | tailings metagenome | isolation source: Replicate 2 from Balatoc abandoned mine | place: Philippines: Itogon, Benguet | collected 2017-08-28 | reverse complement strand
GGGTGATGCTGCCCGAGCCGCGGTCGGCGGCGGCGGCGCCTCCGCCGCTGCCGGCGGCACTGACGGCGCCGCCGCCGCTCCCAGCACCGGCACCGCCAATGCCGCTGCCGTTCGCGACCACGGGGGCGATGACGCGAGCGCCGCTGACCGTCTCCGACCTGTAGGGAGCGACGAGGGGACAGGCTGATGCAAAAAGCGACTGGCTGCACGGTGTGAAACATGGCAGAGATATGCGGCGCACATGTCAGCGCGTACGTAAGGAAGCAGGTTACTCGTCTAGATAATAGCAAGGGTGCAGCCAAGCTTCCCACACCTGTGCCGCAGCGCCGACGTGTGCTGCTCATTCCGCTGCCTCCGCTGCCTCTCCAGCAAGGCAGCGGTGTACGACCCGGCCTGGCGGGCGGCCGGGGAGGAGATCGCGGGCGACTCGGGGCTCCCGACGCTGCCCGCCGCCCACCTAGACGACCCCTTACGGGGCGTGCTACCTGCGGCCGCTCCCGCCGTTGCCGCCGCTGATGCGGCCGCCGCTGCTACAGGGCTGATGAGGACAGACGGCGACATCCGTTCAGGCCCTGTTGGTCGGGAGGGCGTTTTCACGCCGTCGGTGGCAAGCAGGTTGGCGGTAGGCGTCGAGGGCGGGCGGGGGATGCGGCTGGCGGCGGGGTTGGAGGTGGGGGTGTGGGAGGGAGGCGGGAAGGGGATGCGGCCCGAGGTGCCGTCGCCCGAGGTGCGGGCGCTGCCGGTGGCGGAGGGGAGGCGGGAGCGTGGGGCGGACGGCGGCGGTGAGGGCAGCGACTCCTCTGCGGCCTGTGAGCGTGCGGGGACGGTCTCGGATGCAGCGGCTGGCAGTGCTGGTGCAGCACTGGCAACAGCAGGCTGTGGTGATGAAGCCGCTGCTGCCGCGTCCGCTGCGACGGTCGCGGCTTCGGTCACCGCACATTCAATGACGGGAGAGGCGCCAGAGATGGGCTCCCCTGGCTGCTGCTGCTCCGTGCAGAACCCCGCTGCCGCACCATCCACCGACCCGGCGCCAGCCCGCTGCGGCAGCACCGCAGTACTGGCAACAGCCGCCAGCGCCGCTGGCACCGGCGCCCCTGGCTCCTGCTGCTCCGCGGCATCCCCTGCGGCCACGGCACCCCCCCATCCTGCCCCAGCTTGCTTCAGCAGCACAGCAGGGCCAGCGGCAGCCGCCAGCGTCGCTGCCTCCGGGGCGGCCGCGGCCTTCAATTGCCCCTGCGCCGACGGCGCCTCCTGTCCCACTCCTGCGAGCACCGCACCAGCACCAGCCTCTACCCCGCCACCCTCCTCCAGCCCCTCAGCCCCAGGCTGCGCCACGCTGACTCGCCCCTCACGCTGAACCTCATATGCTGCTGGCGGCTCCACCTTAGCAGCCACGGCCGAGCTGTCCCTTTCCACCATGCCCTCTCCTTCACCCCCTCGCACCTGGCATGCAGCAGCAGCGGGAGCCGCTGCAGCCGCTGCTGTAGTCGCTGCTCCGGTGGCTCTGCTGGGCTCTACTCCGCCCTCTTGGGCGGCCCCACCCTGGCCCTGCACCTCCAGCCCAATCACGACCCCACCATCCCCACTAGCTGTTGCGTCTGCCGCTGCTCCCGCTCCATCCACCACAGGCTGCACGCCGTGCCTGCCCTGCCCGTCTCTAGCCACAGGTTGATCCCTGTCACCCTCCATCGCCCCCTCCACGGCCAGTTCCTGAGGCGCAGGCTGTACCAGGCTATGCCGCACATCCTGTTGCTCCTCGTGTGCCTCGGACGGCTTGGACCTAAGGCCCACGGTCGAGCTGTTCCAGGCCTCAATGCCTTCGCCCTCAGCCCCTTGCTCTTTGGAGCCGTGGCCCTGCCTGGCACCGTCCTCCGCACCGTCACCTACACCGCGGCTTGAAGCCACGTCCGCACCTAACCCCTGGGCATGGCTTGCATCCATTAAGGCGGCCCCACTGTCACCATGCAGCCCCTGCACACTCACGGCCCCACGGTCCGCAACTCCACCTGCTGCAGCCGCAGTAGCTGCTGCTGCTCCATCTCCCAGCGATTCTACAGCATGGCTGCCCCGCCCGTCTCCACCAGATTTGGTCGCCTCCGCTGCATCGAAGCCGTCCGCCTGTACATCGATGGGCTGGTCCCCTTTCGCTGCCGCAGCGTGCGACTCTCGCTCCCCCGCACCCTGCTGCCCCGCTGGTGGCCGCACCTGGCCAAGCGTGACGCCAGGCAGCTCGCCGCCAGACTCCACCCCGATCACCACATCCTCTGGCGCAACTGCCGCTGCCTTTAACTCAATATCCGCTGCCTCGGCCGCCGCTGTGGATGGTGTCGCCGCCTCTGCCACTGCAGCGGTCTCGTCTGCTTCAGGAAGCCCGCAGGACACGGCCTGTGGCGAGCGCCTCGCTCCCTCGTCCATGCTTGGGCTTGTGCTGACACCACATACGGACACACCCGTTTCATTCAGTCCTGCCACTCCTTCGTCCTCCAGCACTCCAGCACGCCGATGGGAGCTCTGGCTCTCCGCCGCGGCGTCCGCAAGCAAACCTCCTCCCTGGGCAGCGCAGGCCGCCGGAGTTGCTACGCTAGCCTCACCGCCCAGGGATGCAGGTGCGCTCCCAACTGTGGTGGCGGCGTCTAGTGGCTCGGCCGCGTCCTGCGCCTCGGCTGCTGCTGCTGCGGAGGCGGCCGCGGCGGCCGTTGCCGCCGCAGGCAGGAGCCCCTCCGCCCCAGCACTAGCCCCGGCCGCCTCTGTTGCAGCAGACACAGATCCTGGGAGAGCTGCTGCCTGCTGCTCGGCTCCTCCCTCTGCAGCAAGCTTCGCCCCCAGCACTGCCGTTGCCTGCACGTCCTGCTCCGCCAGTAGAGAACCGGGCCCCGCTGGGGGCGCCTCCGCTGCATGCCCCCCCGCCGCACCGTCCGCAGGGCCCGCCTCGCCAGCCACCTCAGTCACCGCTGCCATTGGTACCACAGCCGTAGGCCCTGCCGCCGCCTCCGCTGCACGCCCGCCCGCCGCACCGTCTGCAGGGCTAAGTACAGCTACAATACCCACTTCTGCCGCTGTGCCGTCCACCGGGGGCTCGACGCCGGGGCTGCCCCGCCCGTCTCCTCCAGACTCAGCCGCCTCCGCGGCCTCGGAGCCATGCACCTGCGCTGCACTGTTACGGTCCCCGTCGGCTGCCACAGCATGCGTCCCTGGCTCACCCCCACCCTGCTGCTGGGCGGGCACGGCGTCACGCCGCTCTGCCGCCCCGCCGAGGACTGCTCCGAATGTTGGCAGCTCGCCACCACCCTCCACCCGGACCACTACATCCTCTGGCGCTACTGCCGCTGCCGCCTCCTCCGCTGCCGTGGATGCGGGTGTCGCCTCTGCTGCCACCCCTGCCGTCTCTGCAGCTGTCTCGCCTGCTGCAGGGAGGCCGCACCCCTGTGGGCGGCTTCTCGTACGCTGGTCCTCGTTGCCGCTCGCATCGCCGCCGAGCGCGGTCCTGCTGGCCTCCAAGGCGCCGCCCAGCCCCCACGCCCCCTCGTCCATCACCATCCCTCTATGCCGGCTCATGGCCTCCGCGGACACGGTATCACGCGAACCGCCTTCCTCGGCAATGCCGGCCGCCGGCGTCTCGACACCTGTCACGCTCAGAGATGCGAGTGCGCCGTCAGCTGTGGCAGCGACTCCCAGGGGTTCAGCCGCAACTTGGGCTGCTGCTGCTACGAGCGCCCCCTCCGGCAACAGCACCTGGGCCCCATCTCCAGCCGCGTCCAGGGCTGCTGCTGCTGCGGGTGCCACCTCAGGCAGCAGCGCCTGCGCCGCAGGTTCAGCCGCATCCAGAGCTGCTGCAGTTGGTGCTGCTGCTGCTGCTGCTGCAGGCGCGACCTCCACCGCGGCCCGGGCTGCTGCTGCTGCTGCTGCGGCTCCTCCTGTTGCCACCTCGGGGAGCTGCACCTGGGCCCCACCTTCGGCCGTGTCCAGGGCTGCCGCTGCTCCTGTTGACACTTGAAGCAGCGGCCCCTCGGCTCCAGCACCAGCCCTGGCCGCCTCTGTTGCAGCAGATGCTGAGCATTCAAGACCTGCTGCCTGCTGCTCAACGCCTCCTTCTGCAGCTGGGTCCACCCCAAACGCAGCCCTTGCCTGCGGACCCTCCTGAGCCGCTGCAAGGGACGCCTCAGCTGCACGCCCGTTCGCTTCGAGGGAAGCCTCAGCTGCATACCCGCCAGCTGCACCGCCTGCGGAACCCGTCCCGGCCACCGCCGCCACGGGTGGCTGATGTTCAGGCGCTACCCCCTCCGTCACTAGGCACTCCTTGGCAGCGCCCTCACTCGGCACGTGCACCGCTGCCTCGGCGTCCAGGAATGCGAGTGCGCTCTCCGCTGTGGTGGCGGCCCCCAGGGGGTCAACCGCCGCCTGCGACTCTCCTGGTCCTGCTGCGGCGCTTGCCACGTCCGGCAGCCGCCCCTCTGCCCCAGCTGCACCTTCCGCCGCCTCCAATGCAGCCGATGCTAATCCCTGAAGACCCGCTGCCCGCTGCTCAGCGCCTCCCTCTGCCGCGGGCTCCGCCCCAGCGGGCGCCACCTGTGCCTGTGGAACCTGAGACGCCACTGGGGACCCGTGCACCACTGGGGGCGCCTCCGCTGCATGCCCGCCCGCCGCACCGTCCGCAGGGCCCGCCTCGCCAGCCACCTCAGCCACCGCTGCCATTGGTACCACAGCCGTAGGCCCTGCCGCCGCCTCCGCTGCCCGCCCGCCCGCCGCACGGTCTGCCGAGTGCACCTGGTTGGCCACCACAGCCGCCGCCGCAAGTGGCAGCACGGCTGCAGGCACTGCCTCCGCCTCAGACATTACGCACTCCGTTGCTGCGGAGCCACCTGAACCAGCGGTGACCGCTTCGCCCTGGCCGTCATCTGCCTGGCCCACCGCCCCAACGGCCGCAAGACCTACACAAGGACCCTTGGGAGCCTCGTGCAGGGGAGTCCCGTCCTCTGCGTCCCCTGCGTGCGCCGCTATCCCGCCTGCGCTCTGCCGCAGGGTCCTCGCCTTGAGCTCCAGGAACGACCGCACACCGTCTGCGATGTCCGCTTTGGGGGCGCCGCACTCCCGCCGCAGCCCCTCCAGCAGCGCCTCTGCCGACACCTCGCCCGGCCCTGCTGCTGCCTCCACACTATGGCCCCCTGCACTGCCCAGTGTCGCACCGGCCGGCGGTGCGTCAAGGCCCGGAGCACCCCCTGCGGCCCCAGCAGCAGAGCCTTCCTGCGGCTGCTGGTGCTGCCCCAGCGGGGACTGCGGTTCGCTCCACGTGAGAGACCGAGCTGCGGTGCGAGGACCCGGTGGAGGGGACGACGCCTGATGCACAGAAGACTGGCCCTCAGCCAGAAACCCCACAGCCACCTCTGGCGCCGCTGTACCGAGTGTACTCTTTTCAGCTGTTGGTCCAGCATCCTCCAGCTGAGCAACAATGCCACCCGCGGAGGTGGCTGGGAGGTCGTGGGTGTCATCGGGGGGCCCCATGGGCGGCTGGCAGTTGGACTCGCAGGCGGAGGGCGGGCGGCGGAAGGATGGCGGCGGGGAGGACAGCGACGCGCAGGTGGACACGGCGGCGGAGTTGGCGGCGGTGGAGCCGTCGGGCGGCGGCGGCAGGCGGACGTCGGGGCTGACGTCCGAGGAGGGCGCGGCGCTGGTGGCGAGGGTGGCGGCGGGAGGCGTGTACGGCTCCTCCTCAACTGCTGCCTCGTCGGCCCCTGCGGTGCTCTGCGTCTCGTGACTAGCGGTGTGGGTGTGTGTGCCATCGGCGGCGTCACTGTGCCCAGGGGCGGAGGAGCTGAGCGCGACTGTGGTGGCAGCGAGGAGCGCTCCGTCAGGCACTCCCTGCGGCTCGTGGCTTGGATCGCCGGCGGATGACCCAGCGTGCCCCGTGCCCATGGTGGGAGGCACGGGCAGGGACAGGGGAGTGCCCTCTTCAGGCCGAGCCGCAATGACGTGACCGCAGGCGGGCGTGTGGACAGTGCTGGGTAGGGGTGACTGGGGAGGCGGGTGCGCGCATGGAGTGGAAGCGGGCGCTGCCGGGCCCTCTGCCGATGCATCACCTGCCCCTGGGCTGCCTGCTGTAGCTGCGAAGGTGGAGGTAGGCGAAGCCATGCCAAGCGGCCGTGCAGCTGCAGAAGGGAGGTCATCGGCGGGCAGCTCCGCTTGCCCTGCCATCGCCGCAGCGGCAACCCCTGTAGCCGCCGCAGCCGCCACAACGGCACCTGCCGCTGGCGATGCTCCCGCTGAGGAGCGCCCGCCACCCGAGTCCCGGTCGTACGACATGAGGCCCTCAGGGAGGGGGCTGTCCGCAGGCTGTGCCGGCGGCGACGGAAGTGGTACAGGGCCGCGGGTGACCGTGCCCGCTGCCGGAGCTGGGGCCGCCGCCGTCGCCGTACCGACGCCAGAGGCAAGACCTGCCGATCCCGCCGCCGCCGCGGAGCCGTACCCGAATGCGTCAACCGTCGCCAGCGGCGGCGGGCGGTGCAGGTGGCGGCCGGACATGCCGCTGCCGCCGGCACCGCCGGAGCCGTTGCCAACAGCACTGACGGCGGCAACTGCCCCTGCCGACGCGGCAACGGGTGCGAGGGCAGGGAGGGCGGCTGGTTGGCCGTCCGCTTGCGACTGGCCCACTGCAGCAGCAGTGGTGGACGGGGCGTCAGGAGGTGATTTCTCTGTGCCAGCGGCCGCCGCCGGCTGCGGGAAGACGGGCGGCTGCGGCGGGGTCAGGTGCTGGTGTGGCAGCGGCGACAGGGCGGCACGTGGTGTGCCGCTGCCGGCGCCGCCGCCCGCTGCCGCTGCCAGTCGGCTGCCGACGCTCCGAGACCGCTTCCGCGACATGCCGCCGGCTGCTTCGGGGCTGACGCTGCCCCAGCCAGCCGCTGCCCCCGCCGCCGCCGCCGCTGCCGCCGCCACCCCCAGGTGCGGCACCAGCAGGTGCTGATGAACCACGGCCTCAGTGGGGCGCAGCTGGGTGGGGTTCGGGAGGGAGTGCGCCGTCGTTGCGGAGCCGTCGCTGCCACTTGCACCTGCTACATGTGTTGCGGCTGCTGCTGCTGCTGCATGCGTGCGCAGGGCCTGGGCGTGCTGTGCGATGGCGGCGGCGGCCGCCGTGCGGTCCTGCTGCTGCAGCGCCCGAGCCACAAGGTCCAGGATCTCGGCCACCTGGGGGCAGGAGCCGGCAGCCAATCAGGCAGGATGTAGACTTCCGAGGGCCATTCCAAGCGGGGCCCCTGCCTGGGAGTCCGCGGAGCAGCTCCTACCGCATTTGATCGATCGCAGCCCTGCTATACTACGCACACCGCATGTCCACTTGACTTGCACCCACCTGTTGGTTGCCGTCCCCCAGCACCTCCAGCACAATGCCCAGGGCCCGCAGCAGCGCGTCCAGCGCCTCGCCAGCGGTGGCGGGGGGCGGGGGCTGGGAGGAGGGCGAGGCGGCGGCGGGAGCGGGGGTAGCGCCGGCGCTTGCGCGGCGCGGCGGCGAGCCGCGTGACAGCAGCAGCACGCCTCGTGCCACCTCCACCTCCGCAACGTCCAGGTTGAACTTGCCCTGGTGTAATGGGGTTATGCAAGCATGCTTCTGAATAGATAGGGGTAGATTTTGATCTAGCCCAGAGAAAGCAGCTCCAATTCAGTAAGCAATCGCAGATCCACAAGCAGCCCGCATCGCACCGCAAGGCCACGTTCCAAACGGGCCACCCTCGACTGGCCCGCCCAAACAGCTCCTTCCCTCTACAGTCACTTGCAGCATATGCACGCACCTGCGACTGCTCGTGCGCCTTGAGGCACTCTGCCAGCAGCGGCTCCGCCTGCCGCTTGCCCAGAGACCCCACCCGGACCTGCCGCACGCCAGCCCCACCCTGCTGACCTCCTTCCTGCCCCCCTGACCCCTGCTGACCTATAAGCTGCTGCTGCCGCTGGGCCGCCTGCAGCTCCTGGCTGCACCTGGCCGCCGCCAGCATCGCGCGCCCCACGCGGAAGTGCGCCTGCCCGTGCAACCGCGTGAGTACGGCAACCGCTGCCTCGTACTGTACGGCAGCCTCCAGCGGGCTGCAGCCCAGGCGCAACAGCACGTCGCCCAGCTGCAGGCGCGCAGTGGCGAAGTCGGGGGTGGTGTTGAGGGAGGCGGCGGAGAGGAGGTCCAGGAAGCGGAAGAGCAGCGCCGCGGCGTCAGTGGGGCGCTGGAACGCGGCCGCCAGCTCCGCGTGAGCCAGCAGGAGCGCCGCCACCTGCAGGTGGAGGAAACACAAACGTCAGCGCGCTGCCGTGCAGGCAGTGCACACGATTGAGGCACACGCACGAGACCAGGTAAGGGGTGCGTCTGGCAGGGTGGGGTGCGGCACCACTGGGCTGTGCGAGCCTGTGCGTGCCTCACCTGCGGCTGTAGGCCCGCAACGTCGGCCTGCCGGAACACCAGCCTCCCCACCGCCGCCTCCCCTGCCCCATTCGCCTGGCCATCCTCCGCCCTCCCCTTCCCCTTTCCTCCCTGGCCCTTAGAAACCGCCCCTGACGCGGACCCCGGCTCCCCGTTCTCCCGCCCACTACAGCCTTCCGCTTCAGACCCCGCGATGTCCCCCGGGACTCGCGTCGCGGCCGCAACCACAGGGAAGAGCTGCTGTGCGAGGACTGTGGCTGCCTGCAGCTCGTGTGCGGCTTGGGGCAGGGACAGCAGGTGGGTGGAGGAGCGGGCGGTTGTGACGTGGCTGGTGAGGCGCTCGAGCCCCGATGGCAGCTGCGGAACGAGGTGTGCTAAGTCGCGCGTGAGGCGTGCGAGTTGGTGGGGTAGGAGCACGTGTCGGCAGATGGTGTTGAGGTGGCGGGTGAGCGAGGCGGCCAGGACGGCGGCGGTGGCGGAGGAGGGCCCGGCGCGGGCGAGCCACGCGGGCAGCAGCAGCAGCGAGCGGTCCGCCAGGGTGCGGCTGTTGTTGTAGAGGCGCAGGGCGGACACGCGGCAGCCGGAGGCGTACAGCTGGCCCGCCTGCGGGAGGCGGAGGGAGGGGCCAGGAGAAATGCGTTGGCAGGAAGAATTCGTGCAGAGGAGTGTGGCACATGGACAGGGACGCGTGGGTGACTTGCGGCGCCTCAGTGGCCCCTCCATCCAAACAAGGCGCGTTGCTGTTGAAGACTTGGTGCTCCGCCGCACATAAATTGCATGGCCGTGAACCTACCGGTATGAGTGGCAGTGCATGGCCATGTCCAGAGTTTGCGCACCTGGGTCAGGAGGTTGTCAAGGTGGTCGACCAACGCCCGAAGCCGGATGCCAGACTCCCTGTGACGCAGGTATTGAGGGTGAGCCGCAGTACCACGTCATCTTCACATCTTTGCTCCCAAGGAAAGTACGTGACTCATGCAGGGTTGTCACACCAAAACAAGGAGTTGCCCCAAACCCCAAGACCCCAGCCCCAGGACAGGGCCTCACTCACTTGGCCGTGTTGCTGCCGTACGCCCGCATGCCCTGCGTCCCCGACCCGGCCGCCTGTGCCCCGGAGCCGCTGCCCGCCCGGCCCATGGACACATTCCGCGCGACGCCGGCCCCCGCCGGAGCTGCCCCGGACGCGCTACCGCCTGCCGCTCCTCCGCCGGCTGCCCCGCCCCCGGTTCCGGAGCCGCCTCCCGGCGTTGGCAGCAACCGCGGCCCCAGGGAACGAGTAAGTGGCGGCGCCCTGGACCCGTGCACCACGGGGTGCAGCAGGCTGGTGCCGCCGCGCAGCAGCCAGCCAGCCACGTGGCTGCATACCTCGTGCCGCTGGGACAGGTCCTGCGGTGTCGACAACACACGCACAGCCCGTTCGCTGTCGCCGTACGTGCCAAACACACCCGGCATTCAGTACGTCCCTGCTGAGCACGGTACGCGACTGCCGGCCAGGCAGCAGTGCCCGGGACCCACCTGGAACGACAGCACGCCCCTGTCGTACAGCGTGCACAGCGCCGCACGAACCAGGCCCGGGCTGCCCAGGAAGTCGGCCGCGCCGCCCACCTCCTCCTCCTCCAGCGGCACTCCGAGGCTGGCGGCGGCGCACAGCACGGCGCGCGCGTCGGGCGGCAGGCAGGCCACGCTGTGCGACACAAGGTGCTGCTCGAACGCGGTGACGGCGGCCTGGCCAGGAGAGGTCGGAATGAACAGGTTTAGCAGCAGCAGAGCAGTGTCTCCAGGCGTTACTCGCCCTAGCCACTACCGTAACTGACCCAACGAAGCTCTCATTCAACACAGCACAGCAGTTCATAATGTACAACTGCGAATGCAGGCGCTGTGAGCTATGACGGGAAAAACGTGTATGGTCAGGAGACCCATGAGCCCCCGGCTCGTACACGGGGTCGTTGCACTGGCGGTGGAGAGAATCCTCGCCGTGTAACAGTAACTGACAGGTAGAGGCCGCCCCGCCCCACCTGCGGCGCCCCCATCTCCCTGCTCCGGCTGATGGCCACCTCCGCGGCCGCCCCCAGCATGCCCAGCTCCACCACGCCGCACCGCACACCGGCGCCCGCTAGCCGCATGAGGCCAGGCAGCCAGCCGCACGCCTGCCGGGTGGGGAGGTGCCACCACGCGCACGTGATCGCTGCCTCTGCGCACAGCTTGGCAGCAGCGCGTCCGCGTAACAGCCACGAGCATGGGAAGCACGACTTGGCATGGTACTTACCTAGGACCAAGCGTGGGACAGTCGAGCTTCACCGTGCACAGGCACACAGCAGTGAAAATCACTTCTCCTCACCTCCGCCACCTGTTGTAGCATCTCCCTGTTCCCGGCGCCCGCGGGCCCCCCTTGGCGCTGCCCCGGCCCCGAGCCGCCCTGCGACGGCCGTGACGTGCGACCGCTCCCAGACGTGGACGTGTCGGCGGTGATGGTGGTGCTCAGCATCTGCACCGCGGCCTCCGGCTCCAGCGGCCCCAGCGTCAGCATGGCGACCGACAGGCCCTGCAGGGACACAGCAGCAGTACGCGCGGTAAACGGGGTCCAGCGTATCGGCACAGCATGCGCGGCGTCTAACAGTATCGCGCTTAATGCGGGTGTCTCAGCGTGTCATTGTGCTGCGCGCGTGCGGGCCCAGTAGCTAGCGGCGCAAAACCGTCACTTGCCTGCGTCGGCATGGCCGGCTCGAGCAGCTCCGCCGTCAGCGCCTGCCCCGCCACCATGACCACCTGCAGCCCCGGGGCCGCCGCCAGCACGTCACGCAGCAGCCGCAGCAGCCGGCCGCGGCGCTCAGCGGCGGCGGAGGCGGGCTGCGAGGGTGGTGGCGTAGGCGGCGGTCGCGGCGGCGGCGGCGGCGCTCCAGGGCCCGCCGCGTGGAGATCATCTGTGGAGGGCCGGGCGGAGGCAGCTCCGCCGAGAGGGCTGGGGTCGTGGCCGTGGGAGGGAGAGGAGGCTGCCAGGGAGGGGAGGAGCCCGCCGGCGAAGGTGGTGGAGGCGTGGGCCTGGGGTGCCGCGTGGGCGGCCTGGGGAGAAACCAGAGCGGGGAACAAAGCACGCAGTCAGACGTGACCATGAGGTACAACAGCTGTACCAGCAAGGAGTGCTTGGACTGTTCGACACAACAGAGTGGGTGCACATGCACTGCTGCGAGCGCAAATATGTGCCTGGACACACCATTACCGCGTCTACAAGCCAATCGCCCCGGCGATCACGCCCCGCGCGTAGTCTAGCCCCAGCAGCGCACCCCTGTTCTCCTCAACCCCGCCACTCACGACAACCGCGGCCATGTACTCTTTGATCGCCCCGACCCGCCACTCACGTCCAACGCGTAGTCCCGGCCCAGCCCCATGACCAGGTCCACGCCGTCCAGCACCAGCCCCTGACGCCCCAGCCGCGGGCCGTGCCGCCGCAGCCAGCCCAGCAGGCGCGACCCGGCGGGTCGGTCGGCAGCATAGAAGGGCACCTCCAGCGCCAGGCACAGCGCCAGCGCCGCCTCCTCAACGGAGCCGCAGCACCGCAGGTCGGCGTGGGCGGCGCGGTGCCACGTGCCGCCGTGCACCAGGCGGTTGCAGGCGGCGGTCAGCAGCGCGGACTTGCCGCAGCCAGCTGGTCCGGCGAGCAGCATCGCCCGGGGCGGGGACAGCGCGGGCGAGTTGGACGGCTGCAGCAGCTGCAGCGGCGGCGGGCGCTGCGCCTCCAGGGGGCCGAACTGCACGATGCCGGGCGACAGGTTGGAGGACACCCCTGGCTGCAGGGCGCGCAGCAGGCGCTGCAGGTCCGCGTCCCGCCCCACCAGCCGCTTGCACCCCGGGTGCACGGCCGCGCTCTTGCTTGCAGTCGCAGCAGCGATAGCAGCTGCCGCAAAGGGCGTGCTGTAGTCCTGGTCGTTTGCAGCAGCAGCCCCCGAGCTGCCCGTGCGGTCCGCCAGCGGGGTGGTGTGCGTTGTGCCGGGCGGGGACGCGTTGCGGGGGTCTGGAACGGGGCCGGGGTTGGGGCCGGCTGCGTCGACGGAGACGCGGGACGGGAGGGCCAGCGGAGTGAGATTCCCTGGGGTGGCCGCGGTGGCTGCAGGGCCGGTGGCTGGGGATGAGAGCGCGAGGGAGAGGGGCTCCCGGGGGTCGCCCTCCGGCAGTGCTCCCATGATCGACATGTAGCAGGAGGAACTGGCCCTGGTGGGGGCACACGAACGGGTACGACGTAGGTCATGTCATGCAACTGATATGCAGTAACCCGTCGGCAAGGCCTGTGGCATTTTCAAAGCACCAGCATGACGTGGCTAGTACGTACGTACAGTCATCCCCCCGCACCTGCTGAAGCCACTCCGCGCGTCGAACCACTCCTCGTGCGCGTCCTCCTCTTCCCCCTCCGCCTCCTTCACACCTGCCCCCTCCCTGCCCGCCGCCCGCATGCCCCGCACGCCGTCCCAGCTGCTACGTGCCGCCCCCTCACGCGCCGCCCGCGCCTCCGCCTCTGCCGCCCAGCCCGCAGCGCCCGCAGCCCAGCTGCTCCTCCCCAGCAGCGCCGGCCTGCCGCCGGCCCCTGCCGCCAGCCACCGTAGCTGCTGGTCCAGGTCCTGCCATGGGGCGAAGCCCATGTCCAGCTCTGCGGCGGTGAGGCGGTTGGTGTAGCCCATGCGGTGCAGAGCGGACTGCAGAGCCGCGCGAGTGTCCTCCGACTGCAGGGGGGCAGGGCACGGGGTACCGTAACTTGTGCCAGCTGCCAGCTTGCGTTAGGGGTCACAGCAACTTCAACATCCAGTTCACAGCGCTCTGTCACCGACTACTCCTAGCACAGGTACACGGCAGCTTCACACTACGCTGCATGTCGTTAAAAAAAGTCCGAACGTGCAGTGAGCTTACGTTGAGCATTTCCTGGATAGCCTGCACGTCGCCCGCCCTGTCCGACAGGCACGTGGCCCTGGCCAGGAAGGCCGACAGCGCCGGCCACATTGCCGCCCACTCCACCTCCTCCGCGCCCTCCATGTGCCGCCACCAGAAAAGCTGCAGGTCCGGGTGGCGGATGGCGCGGTGCGGACCCACGCTCATGGCGGCGGCCGCGATCTGCAGGCAGGATGGGCGCCAAGGATCGAGGGCTTGGCGGCTGTCTGAAGCGAGCCGGGCGGCTTGCACGAAAAGCATGCCATGCACTGGTCGGATAGGTTTCAGTGCACGCCGCGCCCTGCTACTGAAGGCCGGCATGTTCGGGGATGCAGCAGGTCGTAAGACCGCACCGCCCGAGGAGGCACCCGCCCACCTGAGCTTCTTCGACGATCTCAGCCCGCATGGCCGGGTCGTCAGCGTTCTGCGTTGGCGCGATGAAAAGGACGGAACCCACACGAGGGTCATGATAACATAGCAACGTGGGCATCGTTTTTCGCCAAACCATTCGCAAGATACCAGTACGTCCTTCCAGCGTGTAGCGGTGTAGCCGGGGGTAGCATTTCCCGCCATGCACCGGTGCACATTCCACAGACCTTGATGTGCGGGGCCACCCTGTCCACGAACGCCTCCATCGCGTTGGCGTCCGCCGCCCCGCCATGTGCGGCGGTGATGCTCGGAAGGTGGTGCGACACCGCCTCCTGCTCAGTGGGAAGGCACCAGGCACCCACTTTTTTCAACATAGGATTCGGAGCAGCAAGTCCTTTCATAACCAACAACCAGTTCCTGTTCGAGCCCAACTAGTGACCACCTCACCACAGCAAGTTGGAGCGCTGCATGGGGACGCTACAACACCACAGCGGCCTCTGTCTCGTTCTGCTCCCAAGTGCACGAACCTGCAGCTTGTACGCGTTCTTGAGCCCCGCTGCCAGCTGCTTGGCGACCTCTGCGTTGGCCTCGGCCGCCGCCGGGTCCGCCTGCCCCGCCGGCCCCTCCAGCTCGGTGATCAGCTCCGTGACGTCGTCAAGCCGCTGCCGCACCAGCGCATCCAGGCGGCTGCTATGCAGCAGCCGCAGCATCCAGCCCCTGCAAGCAGCCATTGCGGCCAGGGCAACAAAGGGGTGGAAACCGTGGGCTCTAGCAGGCGGAAGCAGGAAGGTGCAGATCGTGCAGCGCCCCTGCCACGGGTAGCTGTGGTAAGGGAGGTAGATTGTGCCCGGTAGGCTCGGGCAGGCTGTGGACCAGGGTAGGTGTTTCCACTGAGGCGGTTGCAGAGGCTGCGCTCTCACCTGCTGGAGAAGTGGTCGAATAGCTCCTCCACGCCCCAGCACACATCCCGCAGGCGGCCCAGCCGGGTGGTGAACTCGTCGCTGCATGTCGCAGGTTGGGCAGCAAATTATTGCAGGCGTAGAACCAGGCACCATGCTGAATCCGCCGTTTACTGCACCCACGCCCTAAAACAATGCATGTTACTCAGCCGCACGTGGTGTCCGCGCCTCGTGCCCTTACCTGTTTGGCTGCACACTCGAGCACAGTCTGGCCAGGCGGCACAGCTGGATGAACACCGCCTGGCATGCCGCCTGGCCATAGCGGGCCTCTAAGGACAGCTGAAACAAGGGCCCGATGACTTCGTCTATGACAGCTGCATCCGGGCCGCCAGAAGCCGCCGGCGCCCATCCTGGCACGCCCTGCGTGCAGGTAGGACCGCCCACCAGAAAGACGTCCGTCTAGTCGAAACGTCTGCACGAACTCCAGGTGCCTCGACAGCTGCTGCGCCTCGTTCTCTTGGATGTTAACCTTACCTCGCCCTTCCTCGCTCTGTTGTCGGGGGGCTGCCCGTCTGCGTAAACGGAGGCCGGAAGGTCGAACGACGGCACTGGCGAGCGCTTGTCGTGACCTCGAAGCGTGCATTCTAAGCTCAGTTCCGGGTCTTACCAGCAGGAGTTCCACCAGTGAGACAATTGCCCATCACAGGCTGGAGAACCGCAACACCTCTTGTCGGTGTTCTTCGGCCTTCATATGCTCTCACGCTGAGGCCGCATATCTAAACAACATCCTAGAAAATGTCTCAAGACCTGCAACTATTTGCACGCCGCAATCTCAAGCCGGAGTGGGGAGTCATTTTAGCGCGCCAGTCGGCCGAAGGTCAAACTAACTGCACGTCACAGTAGTCCAAAAGTTTTTGCAGTCATGTCACGAACAGTCTCTGTGTAAGCAAACCAGCTGTTCAAGGCACTAGGTCTCCGCCTCTCTCGTCCACCCCGTACCCTGACACAACGCCATGGCCCGGATGGCACTCTCGCGGTCGCAATACACGCATTGCTTGAATTTGGATAATGCAGGATTGCAGTAGCGGAGAGCACCAAAAGGAAAATTACAAACTTCGAGCTGCGTAGAAGCGCTGTGCGCAACAATGCTGTAAATGCGAAAGATAGCAAACCATACGCTACTGTATGGAGGTCTGCTGCGGGGGTGGCCTCAAGCTCGGGACTCTCCCCAAGCTTGGGCACATGCCGGACTGCCTCGGCCCTGAGCGGGCCATGGGTAAACGCCTGCAGTAACTGAAGTGCCAAGTATGGGTCCGGGATACCGCGGCGTGGACGTCCAGCTGCCAGCAGTATCGCGCTTCCTGGCCGAGACCGCTGGGGTGGGGTCTGCGGATGCAGCCCTTCAGCCAGGGGGCCCGTCAGAAGTCACTGCAATCCTAACCAGCCACCTATCAGGGCCATCCTCTCCTGTCAAGGTGAATATGCATGTGCAGATGTCGCCCTGGAGGGTGCATGCCCGATGAACCTGCTGCTCCACGGTTCTACCTAGGAGGCAGGCGCCCAGGCCTGCCCTGGCAAATCTGAGTCGTGTAGGGTCGTGCCCGGTGCATATGCCATGCACGGACAGGGCGCTTATCCAGTGGGTCTCTGAGGTTCAACCCCGCGCCCATGCCACGCCCACAGCTCCCAAAGGCCGTGGAGGCGTACTACCGCGGCCCGGGAACTCGCGGCTACAGCCCTCCCGACGCAGACGCCCGCTACATCGTCCCTCCCAACAAACCCCCCAAACACCACCATCCGCACCCGCATACCTATGATGAAGCCGACGACCCCAGCGACTTTGACCCCTACCTTGGCAGCCCTGCGGCCGACTCACATCAGCACAGGCACCCCACGGCCCGGGCGGTGGTCCCGGGCAGTGCCCCCCTGGCCGTCGGCCCTCCGCTCCACAGCACCGTTCAAACAGGCCACCTCGCAGCCTCCCTGCACACCCCCTCCGGTCCCGTTTCCCTCGACTGGGCTGGTCGGCTGGGCACCGCCTCAAGCACGGTTGTCTCCAGCGAGCCCCTGACCGCGGCGGCGGCAGCTAAAGCCGCGCGCGCCAGCCGCGCCGCCGCCGCCGGTACCGCTGCCTCTGCCACGCCGCCTTCCAGCCCCGAAACCACGCTCTTTGGCTCGCTCCGCAAGTCCCCGGCGTCCGGAGCCCCGGGTCGGGAGGTCATCAGCAGCCCAATGCCCGGCCTGGCCCGGTCGACCAGCTTCGCTGCCAGCATCGCCCCAAGCATAGCGGCGAGCACCGTCGTATCACGCCGCACAAACGCGGCGGCGGCGGCACTGCCGCAGACGCCGGAGGGCAAGTTCTGCGGCGCGGTCATGGGGGTGATGGAGCGGCTGGCGGCGTCCACCGCGCCCCCGCCTGTCAAGTTGCGCACGCAGCGGGTGCTGCAGGCGGAGCAGCGGGCGGCGGTGGTGACGAGCGTAGAGCTGCCGGCGCCGCCGCAGACGGGGTCGTTCTCGTCCAAGGCGGCGGCGGGGCGCATGGCGGAGGTGCTGCAGCGCAGTGGGGCCAGCAGGGGAGACATGGCGGCCCTTGTGGAGCAGATTCCGCAGCTGGCAAGGTACTAGTTGGGGCCGTGGGCCGTGGTAGGGACTTGGGATGCGGACGTGGGTTAGCCCCATACTGCTGGTAGCGGCGATTGCCGAGGCAGCGCTGAGCTCCTTTATGTTGCCTTGTACCGGCCTGGGCCAATGTGGTCACACTGTTGTTCGACACACTCGCGCGTGTGCCACGCCCGTGCCGCAGCCTGTCTGAGGACCTCCGCTCCGCCGTGGCCGACCAGTTCTGCCTCTTCGTCTACCCGCCCGGCTCCTACCTGTACGAGCAGGACTGCAGCTGCGACGAGATGTTCGTGCTGCTGTCGGGCTGCGTCATGCTGCACCCGGCAGGGGGTGCCGCCCGGGGCGCAGGTGCCCCCGGGCCTGGGGGCCCTGGTACCAGCCTGGGCGGGGGCGGTGCGGCGCCGCAGCGGCTGCAGCCGGGCAGCGTGCTGGGGGTGGACCTGATGCTGCGGCGGGCGCCTGTGCCCGTGACGGTGACCACGGACCCGCACTTTGAGGCGCAGCTGGCGGTGCTGAGCTGGCAGCAGTACGAGGACACGGTGCGGAGGTGGGCGGCGGCCAAGGTGGCGGCGCTGCTGCCGGACCTGCAGGTGGGCAGCCGGCGGGCGCATATACGGGGAGTCGAGAGGCTTAGGCGAAAAGAAGAGACTTGGCTCAAATTGGGATTGCCGTGCCGCGAAGCCATGTGAAAGACTGACGTAAACGCATTCGCAGCCACAGTATCGCGCTCTGCGTGTGCCCTGTCCCACGCCACCCTGCTGCACTGTGCACATGCGCAGGCTAGCCAGCTGGTCCGGCTGCGTGCCGGCTTGGTCCGAGGCGTGGCGTACGCGCAGCGGCAGGCGGGGGAGCCGCTGTACGTGGGGGGCCGGCCGGTGGACCACATCGCGCTGCTGGTCAAGGGGCAGGTGGGGACAGGGAAGCGGAGGTGTGGAACCATGGCGACTGTTTAAGGGCAGCTATTGTGCCAGCGAGCCACAAGGGGCCCACTGGGTGTCCGCCATATGCTGTTGGCAATTCACGGTGACTGCAAATGCATGCACTACCATGGATACAAGACTTGCACGTTCACATGCGCAGGTGCTCATGGCTGCACCGTGGGGCGAGAACACGCTGGTGACGGAGGGGCAGATGGTGTCGCAGCTGCGGGTGCTGTTGGGCCCCGTGGCGGACACCATGGTGCTGAACGAGCTGCCCCGCGCCGCCGCCCTGACCCGGGGCGGGCTCAAGGGCGGCCTGAGGGCCAGCATGCGGGCCAGCATGAGGGGCAGCGTGCGGGGGAGCGACTCCGGGGTGTCCAGGGCTGGGGCCAGCTTTGCAATCCGTGACCCAGGGGACAGGGAGGGGTTGGGTGCCGCGGGTGTGGGGGGTACGTCGAGGAGGACACGGCTGGCGGTGGCGGTGGAGGATGGGAAGGAGGAGGGGGAGAGAGAGGGCGGGAGGGCGGCAAGGAGGGTGGGGGTCGAGGGGGGAGCTGATGCGCCGGCTGTGGTCCTGCCTAAGCGCGGGCCCCGCGTTGCGGTGCCTTCGGACGAGGACGGGGGCAAGGAGACGGAGGAGAAGAGGGAGGAAGAGGGCGGAAACAGGAGGACCTACAAGGAGGGGCGGGCTGGTGTGGCAGTGTCAGAGCGTGTGTCGCCCCGCTTGCGCCTTGGGGGCGGGCAAGCTGCGGCTGCCGCTGCTGCAGCGCCAGAAGAGGAGGGACAGCCTCACGGCCGGGCAGAGCGGCAGAATGGCGAGCAGCGGCGGCAATCGGACAGCGCCGGGGAAGCGCCGGTGTCCCGGGGCAGTGGCAGCGGGAGCGGGGCGGGGCCAGGGAGCTCTGGCAGCCAGCAGCAGCGAAGGGCGCGTTCTGGGACGTCCTCAGGGCGAAACAGCAGGAAGGGCACCGACCCGGGGGTGCCACTCTCAGCGGCGGCGGTCGACGGCGGCGCCGAGGATGCGCAGGGTGGACAGGAGGAGGGAGGTGCTGGCGAGGAGGGCGGCGGGGTTGTGGGGGAGCTTGAGCCACAGCATGCAGATGCGCCTGCATCCGAGGTGGCAGCGGCCAGCCGGGCCGCCCGCGTGAGCATGACGTTCACAGGCGAGGACGTCTCGGCCGCAGCTGGGGGCTCCGAAGGCAGTCCGTTCTCGTTTCCAGGGGCGGTTGGCCCTGAAGACGGTGGCAGGCAACAGGGGGACGGGGAGGACCCCGTGTACGAAGGAGACTCGCCGGCTGGCCGGATGCCCTCCCTGAGCTTCATCCCGCATGCGCACGGTGAGTACCGGAAACGAGTGCGCGCAGTGCTTGTTGGGACGGGAAGCGGTGTGGTCTCAGCAGTCAGCGATGCCCAAACAATGCTATCCCCGCTTGCGGTTACGCCGCCGCCACTGCCACCTGCTCGGTCTCACCTTGCTTTCGGTAAGGACTACCGTACTTACGTTTCCGCCTCGCGTCGTTCTCACCTCCCCTACACATGCCTCATGCGTCCCCAGATCTTACGGAGGCCGATGGCAGCGAGCCCGCCCTCTCCACGAGGGCCTCCATCTCGGGCACCTCCTTCGCCTTCGCCAACCCCGGCGGGGCACAGTCCTCCCACGGCTTCGCCGAGGCGCCCCTCACACCCATGCTGATACGCCTGCCCTTCATGCCCCCGCCGCCCGTGCCCGACCAGGGGTGGGATGCACCCCCAGCCGCAGACCCGGACCCCATCCTCCTCAGCCACCGCGACTTGTCCGCCTCGTCCACTCCAGAGCTACCGGAGGCCCCAGCCCCAAGCGTTGACGCACCGGTTGCGGTCTCAACCCCAGGAGTGACCCCTCCGTCGTCGCCGCCCCTTCCGCCGCGGAGTTTGATCAGCAAGATTGCGGGGGAGAAATCTCACAGCTTTGGCAAGCACGCCACGGGCAGCGGCAGCCGGGGCCCTTCGCCGCCCGCCAGCGGATCCTCCACGCCCACCGCCGCCTCACGTGCCGCCGCTGCGGCCGCAAAGGCACGCGACTCTGGCTCTGGCTCCGGCGGCCACCCACCACCGAGGCATTCCGACGGCCTGAAGGACTCACAACAGTCAAAGCCCGAAACGCCCAGCCCCGGAGGCTCTGAGCCCCCAAGCCTCTCACACACGCAGGAAGGGGCACGGCTGCCGCGCCCCACACCCCCTGCGGCAGATCCCGGGCCCGCTAAGAGCCCCAGCCCGCGGTTCCCCATCCTTGAGGGGTCCGGCGACTCAGACAGCGTTGCTTCGGCGGGTCCAAGTACCCGGGACAACAGCCTGCTGGATGTGGGCGGCTTGGCCGGGCCACGTGGAGGTGGTGGTGCCGGGAAGCAGCCATCTAGGCTCAGGATGCGCCTAGCGGTTAGCACTCCGGAAGAGGAAGACGAGGGAGACAAGAATGAAGCTTCTGGGAAGGTGGAGGGCAGCAAGGGACCCGCGGTTAACCGAGTGGCACCGGTGGCAGGATTTCCGGGTCGCGTGCATGTAGCAGGGGGCGCCGGCGGCGGCTCCAGGCTGTCGACCCCTGGCGGCGGCGGTGCGCTGGGCGGTGGCGGCATGCAGCCGCTTGCCAACGCGCTGTCGGCACAGCTCAAGTTTCACAAGCAGAGGGTGGCGGCCGTGTTCAGCGCTCCGGTCTTGTTCGGGCAGGAGGCGCTGCAGGAGGATGCGGACGCCAGGTGGGCAGCAACCAGAACTTGCCACCACAAGGGGTGCATGGCGCTATCGCGGGCAGTTGCAGAGATCTGGTAACAGTGCTTGCCTGGCGCAATGTGCAGCCCAGCAGAAGACCACACGCGTACTCAGACGGTTGTGCGCATCCGGAGACTGGTAAAAGCAACGCTAGAATCCCATCGACGTTTCCATTCGTTTCCATGGTGGTACTGCCCTGGCTCTCGATTTGCCAACTGGGGTTCCCCCTCACGCCGCCCGTTTCTTTCCCCCCCAGGCCCCTCACGGCCCACACCGCCATCTCCATGGTTCGCTCTGAGTTCGTGCTGGTGCCCGTGGCGCTGCTGCGGGCGCTGCTGCCCCCGGGGGCACTGGCGCGGCTGGCGGCGGCGACGGCAGGCGCGCAGCGGAAGCTGGTGCAGGCGGCGGGCGCTGGGGTGGACGACAAGGTACTGTACTCGCGTGCATGGCACTCCTGGTACCGGTACTACGTCCCGGCGAGGGCTGGTTGGGTGGAGCATTCTCTTCTTTCTGCTCGCATTGGCAGCCACCGCTGTGCTTTGCGCGTGGCCCATGGCAAGATGCATACCGGTGTATGGCCGCAAGGGTTAGCTATGCAACTAACCATGGCTATCTCCCACCCATGTGCATGTACGGCAGGCTTCCAATGCCACGTGGCCCGCCAACGCGGACCGCCTGCGCGCCATCCTGGCCTCCACGCAGCCCGGCCAACGGCAGCCGTGGCAGGTGGAGGCGCTGGCGGCGGGCTTCAGCGCCCTGCCAGAGTTCGCAAAGCTGACGTGGCAGGTGGGCGCGGCCTGCTGCCGCTTTCACTTTCCCACCAGCATGAAGCATACCTTTCTTGCCCACGGTGACTGCAGTGGTGACGTTGCCGCCTGCCTTCATAGACCCCTCCAAAACACCTCCGCACCGGCCTTGCCTAGTGCTGCCCCCGCGCCCTTCCCCCATTCCCGCCCCCAGGTTCGCTTGCGTCTGTTCCAGGACGCTGAGTACCGGCAGCTGCCCCCCGGGGCCGAGCTGCACCTGGCCAGGATGGAGGTGACGGAGGTGCACCCTCCGCCGCAGCAGGCCTCCTCCCGCGCCGCCTCCCCCGCTCATCCCGCCTCCCAGCCGCCCGCATCTCGCAGTCAGGCGGCGTCCCCTGTCCCAAGCGGGCCAGGCTCTGGCGCAGCAGCAGCAGCACCGGCCGCAGCAGGTGCTGCTATGGAGGGCAGCGCCGGGCAGCTGGTGGGCGCCGGAGCATCAGCCTCGTCCGTTGCGTCCTCCGGCGTGGCAAGCTCTGCTGCGGTGCCAGGGTCCGCACGTGCACGTGCAGCCGCGGAAGTGCACATCGCACGAGGTGAGGTAGCGGTGAGCACGGCGGTGGCACCAGCACCGGCAAGGGAGTCCTCCGCAGGCATTGTGGACCCCCGACAGCCGTCCGCAGAGGTCTCTGCTGCCACAGACGGAACGGCTCCTGTGCCCGTTGCAGTTCAGGGTGCTGCTCAGGAGGCGCCCGGTGCTGCGGCGCCGGGTCAGGCGGATGCCATCCCCTCGGGTCTGGGCCCCCAAACGCAGGGGGATCTAGGTCCCCCCGGATCTGCACCCATTGTTCGGGACGCGGAGGCCTGCGACCCCCAGAGTCCCCAAACTGTTGGTGAGGGTGGACCGGCGTCAGCAACGGGCGAACCGCTGGTAGAAGGTGTGCAAACAGGAGGGAGTGGCCCGGGGAGTGTGCTGCGGGAGCAGGAGCAGGAGCAGCTGCAACAGCCGTTGGAACCAAGCACTGGCGAAGTCGGCGACCCGGGCGCATCCGCTCCTGCTCCCAGCCCCGACCCCACAGCAGACCCTATTGCTGCTGCTGCCGCTACGGACCCGGCCGCGGCCGGCAGCGTGTCATCCCCCGCCGGGCCCTCCCCCGGGCCCACCGCCGCCAGCCCCACCGGCACCGCCATGTCCCCGGACGGCAGCCCCCGCAAGCGCGAGCTGCGCTTCGGCCGCAACGCCAACAAGCGCTACACGCCCTCCCCCACGCGCACCTCACCTTCACCCGAGCCCCCCGCAGACCTCCTGCCACCACCCGCACAGCCCTCCACCGACGGCACGCCGCAAGCCCCCGGTGACGCCGCATTAGCCGCTGCAGCAGCTGCCGCGTCGCCGTCTCCGCGTCCGGGCGCCCGGCTGTCCACCACCGGCGCCCCCCACACCGCCGAGGCGCTGTTCAACCCCGCGGCAGAGGAGCCACTCATCCCCTCCCTGGCCCTCCACCGCCGCGGCTCCGCAGCAGAGCCCGAGCCCCTGCCCCACGGCTTCTCCCCACGGCCGCCATCGCCACCCACGCAACAGGACTCGCAGCAGGAGGGCCAGCGCACCTCGGAGGCCAGCGCGGACGGCAGCAGGCCGGGCACAGTAATGACGGTTGCCAGCTCCGAGCCGCCCTCCGTGATGCCCTCACCCCACGTCACCTTGACGCGGGGCGACGCCCAACCTGCTGGCGTGAGCCCCCTGTACGCGGGGTACGTGATAAGCGATGACGCGGGTGCGGCTGAGGTGGCTGCACACCTGCTGAGCGAAGCCGCTGACGCGCAGGCGGTGCAGCAGCCCCCACAGCCCCCATTGGAGCAGCAGGAGGACAAGGCGCCTGCGCCGGAGGAGCCTGTGACGGAGAAGGTGCTGGAGCAGCCGCAGGGAGAGCGAGCCCCGAGCCCACCGCCACAGCCGCCGCCTCAGCTGGAGGCGCTCACCTTCCGCCTCGATGACAAGTAAGTATCACGTTTTTCCTTGCCGCGAACGAGGCATGGCCGCCAATTGGGCAACAAACGCATATGATATAAAGAACGATTACAGGTGCCGACGTACAGCACACGGCCGAAGCGCTACTGTGCATCACTCTCCCTCCCATGCGCATGCCCAATCGCCCCTCCCCTCGCTTACACCCTCCGCCCCACCGCCCAGGATGTACTGGTGCATCAGCGGGGAGCTGTGGCTGGAGGCTGCGCCCCAGCCGTCCGAGCCCTCCCTGTCCGAGCAGCCCAGCGAGGAGGCCTCATCCCGCATGGACATAGGCACAGACGGAGGAGCAGGGAACGGAGGTGGTGCTCCCCTGCTGTCAGCGCCGCCGCCTGCGGCAGGCCCCACCGGCAGCCGGCTGGCACCCGGCGCCCTCAGCGGGCTGTCCCTTGCGCTGCCTCCCAGGTCTGAATCGCAGGGGAACGTGGGGTCTGACGACGGGTCGTCTGTGGGCCGTGGGTGGCCCGGGAGCAGCAGGAGGACCCCGGAGGCTGGGAGCGGGGGCAAGGGGGCTGTGGGCTTGGGGAGCTCCGTTGGGCTAGGGTTGGGGCTACAGCTGGGTTACAAGCTGGAGACCGAGGACGGGCTGTTTGTCGCAGGCCGGCAGCAGCAGCAGCAGCAGCAGCAGCGCGATAGTGTCCGCCAGCAGCGCAGCGACATGCAAGAGCAGCATGACCAGGACCAGGATGAGCAACAGCAGGAGCAGCAGCACCTGCTGCACCTGCTGCCCCCTCCCATGCAGCTGCAGGTGGTCAACCTGGGGGGCTCCTTCCACAGCGCCATGCTGTGTGAAACCGCCACCGCAGGCCTGCAGCAGCAGGACGGCCCGGCTGCTGCTGCTGCTGCTATCCCTTCAGAGGAGAGCTCAGACGTGGCCCCGCCGCCGCCTCCCCCGCCCGTGGGCACGAGCGTTCTTCGCGCGCGTGCTGCGGCGGACGATGGCGCAGAGGTTCTGAGCATGAGCAAGCCCATGCTTGAGCTGCTAGTGGGGGGCATGGGCCGCAGCATGGCGCCCGAGGCCTTCCAGGGGCTGGCCAGGCACGTGGACTGGCTGGCGGCCGTGGACCTAAGGGTGGGTAAAGGGGGCCCAGTGCTTGCTTATACCGCCGCAGCATGCTGTAGCCCCGTCCCGCACACGTCGATCAAGCCCTCACCTGTTGCCCTGCTAGTAGCTTCGTAGACGCACGTCTCTTGCCGCTGCCTCCGCTTGCAGGCGTTGACCCTGGGTCTGGCTGGGCGCTACAGGATGGAGGAGCACCGACGGGTGAGTGCTGATGGCTAATCCGGTGCAGTGGTCTCAGTTTAAGGACCAGACCAGGGCAACAGAACCCCGGCCCATGCTGTTTTGCCTCCTCGCCGTGTTGGCGCCCCCACCAGCCCACTGCAAGCGGCAACTCTCTCGGCCCTTGCGTGCGCCCCTGTCGGCTGTGCGCTGGCGCGGCTTCGACGTTACCCACATGCCATGGCTGCCTGTCCCACCTGCCTGTCCGTCCGCACCCCGGCCGCCGGGACCTGCAGCGCACGGGAACGCGGGGACCTCCCCTAGCACCCGACGTGGCTGCCACAACGAATCCATGCTGTTACCCTCCCCCAGGGCACGGAGCTGCTGCGCGCCGGCGAGGCCGCCCCTGCCATCTTCATCGTGGCCTCCGGGGAGTGCGTCATGCGGGGCCCGGTTGTGGGGCTCAAGGACCCGGCCAGCGCGCCAGGTGGGGCGGGCGAGGGCCGGTACATTGGTGCCGGCAGCAAGGGCTCGCGTTTTGGGTCGGCGCACGCAGCACTACTTGCACTTCGGGTGTTCTTGCACGTGCTGTTGTTTCGGTAGGTGCTACAGCCGACATGACATTCCTGCAAGTATGGGACAGCGTTTCTGTGTGCTGAAAACACGCTGCACTACTTATGGACCACTGTGCGAACCCGATCGCTCCGCCCCAGGCTCCGGGCTGGACCTGGCCCTGCTGCATGAGGGCTCCTCCTGCGGGGAGCTCAGCCTCGTGGCGGGGCGGCCGCTGTGGTGAGGCAGGGACCAGGGCAGTGCACACGATTAAGGACGTGTAGTACACAGGTCACCGGGCCAATAGCTGGCTTGCTGCCTGAATTGCACACCGCACAGGATGCCATGCCCGCGTCCCCGTTTTGCTCATGCCCTTGTACCCTCATGCCCCGCACACCACTCCCCCAGGTACTCTATGGTGGTGTCCTCCCCCACCGCCCGCGTGGTGTGTATTGACATTGGCGCGCTGCGCTCCTGGCTGCTGGGCAGCCCCGCGGGCAACGCCGTGGCCTCGGACGTGGTGGCGGCGGTGGTGGAGCATGACGTGGCGCTGTACGGCAGGGCCGTGAAGCAAATTGCCGTACAGGTACGGAACGGGCGTGCACGATGGAGCGAGGGAGCGGCCCTTTGTCCTGCGTGCGCCTTGTAGTCTGGCCAAGGGCAATGCTTCTAGGTTAAAGGCCTATGTCAATCAATATACTGGCAGGTGAGACACGATCTTGTGTGTGGGTATGCAAGCATGAGCCTTGTTGTACTTCCTGCTGCATGAGATATTTGCGTTTTGTGCTCCCTGCTGCAGGTGCTGTGCGAGAAGCTGGACCTGTCGCTCTTCACCGCGCCCATGAAGGCAATCATACAGCGCGTCATCGAGGTGCGTGCGCGAGCAGCACGTCTAGTGCTTCACACCCAGCCGTTGCCACGTGCGTTCTCCAAGTGGACTATCGATAATCCGTGGTAGCTTTCCGTCTAGCCAACTTTCTGGCCTCAGTCACACCAGCTGTGGCTCACATCAACATCCACACCTTACACCCACAACCCTCGCGTTCCACGCGTACCCACACCCCTTATCCCACCACCAGGACAACAACGCGGAGCTCAACGCCGTCATCCACGCCCAGGACCGCGACGCAGCGTCTCGCGCCGCCGCCAAGGCCGCCGCAGCCAACGGCACCAGCAGCGGCGCCGCAGGCACCGCCACTGCCAAGGACGCACTGTCCGCCTCCTCCCGGCCCCGGCCCGTGGTGCTGGAGGGCTGGGACCAGGTGGAGGCCATCGCGGCGTCCACCGCACGGCCCTACGAGCCGCAGGCGCAGAGCTGGGAGCTCATCGAGCAGGTGGGAAACCAACAATGGGCCCATGGCCACGCAAGCCATTGTCACACGACGCCGCGTTCCCCCACGTCAGGTATACCACCACGTCGGCGGCCTGCATCATGTGTGCCGCCAGCTTGCACGGGTCACAGCGTTTCCACACCACCTACACCTCCCCGTACCATGTGTACCCTTTCCCTTTCAGGCCCGCTACAACGCGCACCGGCGGCAGCAGCAGCGCTACCTGTCCGAGCTGCACACCGCCTCGCAGCTGGCCAGCGAGGAGCACCCCGCCTCGGGCCACGCGGCCGGCGACCAGCGCATCGCCATGCCGGCGCCGGGGCCGCTGGCGGCGGGGCTGGCGGAGCCGGGAGCCGTGCGCCAGCCCAAGGTGCACGACGTGCGCACCACGCCAAAGGTGGGGCGGCGCAGACGGCTTTTTCCGTGGACTAGCGTCCTGTTTCCTCACCTGATTTTCTGCGGGAAAGCTGTTCGTTAAGGGTTGTCGTGCAAGCTCCGGGCGTTAGGCTCAGGCTTGAGGGGTGACGCCGGAGGAGGAGCAGCAGGCTTTGGGCCTTTGCACATGTAATGGTACCTAAGGCCGGGTGTGTTGTCATTCCGCACATCACGGAAATATGCACCTCCTGCTCCCCGACCATGCCCCCCATCTACTCGATGCTGCTCTCCCCAACTGCAGCTGTTGCTTTGGCTTCGACTTGTCACCCCACTTCGCGTGCAGGCACCAGCACTTCCGCGATTCCCTGACGCCTTACACGGTTTCTCGCGTTTTACGCGTATCCCCAACTGCAGCACAACATTTTTACTTGCTCGTGCTTGCTTTCCGCACACACGTGATGACCTCTAGGAGCTGCGCGGCTCCGAGGTAGACACAAGTAAAAACCATACCATGGTTTCCTCGTGGCAAACGTCAAACCCGCTTTCCCAATCCCCCCAGGAGCTGCGCGGTACCGAGGTGGACCACGCGCGGTCCGTCGCCTCCAGCGCCTTCCTCCCGCAGCACCAGCTGGTGGCCATGATGGGCGCCACCGTGCACATACAGCAGGCGGCGGTAAGGCAGCTGGCGGCAGCAACTGCAGCAGCAGCTGCTGCAAGTGCGGACATGCCTGTTACGGACGGCGGTAGCAACGTGGTCGGGGCACATGGCAGCACGCGGCGTCTTGAGGATGCCAGCGGCGACCTCGCAGGGGGCACGTGTGTTAGCAGCGTGGGCAGTGTTGCTAGCAGCAACGTGGTTGGGGCGTCCAGCAGCTTGCTCGCGCGGAATGGTGGGAAGCGGAACGGGCGGCAGGGGCAGGCGCAGGGGCAGGCCGGGGGCGGGCGCAACGGCGCGGCTGAGGGCCGCGAGGCGACGCATGAGGCGTCGTTCGCGGGGGTGGCCGAGCTGGGGGCGGGGGCGGGGCCAGGTGACGGCGGCTGCCAGGCCGGGGACGGCCCAGACGGCGAGGCCATGGGGCCGTCTGGCGGCTCTGTGGTCACCGGCACTGGTACGGTGGCCCCTGTGATGTCGCTGGCGGCCCAGGGGCAGCAGGGGCTGCAGCAGCAGGCAGGGACCCAGGGCCGCGCGTCGGGCTGGTCTCGGGGCAGCACGCCGGCCGGGGCGCTGCACGGCCGGCTGCGCCTCGCCACGCCGCCCATTCAGGCCGACACGGTGGTGGCGCTTAGCGCCAGGCCCACGCAGCGGGACGGAAGGTGAGCACCTAACATGATACACGTCGCAGCCGCTTATGAAGCTACTATTCCATGAGCGTGTGCTGCACCAGCGCTCTGCACTCAAGTTGCCCCGGTGCCTTGGTATCCATTTCACGCCCCCTCCATGTGCATATTACTGACAGTGCCTACCTGCTCCTCCGCCCCACCGCGCGCGCCCTCCACCTTTCCCTGCGGTCTCAGCTCCCCTGGCCGCCTGCAGCCCAACGGCACCGCCAGCCCCAACCCCAACCCGCTGCTCACCGCCCGCAAGCGCCTGGGCGCCGCCGCTGCCGCCGCGTCCGCTGGCGGGGACTCCCCTGGCCGCTGCCCCCGCCCCGTGGTCATGCTGAGCCAGGCCCCCTCCTCCGCCTCCATCATGCTGGACCCCGCGCTCAGGGCGGAGCTAGACCGGCAAGCGGAGATAGACGAGATGCTAGAGGAGGCGGCGGAAGCTGCCGCTGCCGCAGCTGCTGCTGCAGCAGGGGATGGCACGACAGGGGCTTGGTCCGCAGGGCCAGGTTCCACGTCCTCATTTTCAAGGGGCAGCAGCGCAGGCGCTGGCGGCGGTGGTGGTTTCGCACCTCCGGTTGGGGCCCTTGGCAGCAGTGGCTTCCAGGGCTTCAGTGCCCCGACAACGCAGCCATGGGGGCGCAGTCCCCTGGGCCCCGGCGGAGGGGCTCTTGCGTTGGCGCCGCTGCCGTGGCCTGGGCTGCAGCAGGGCGGGGAGCAGCAGCAACAAGAGGGGCCTGCCAACCGCCACCACAGTACCGGCCCGGGGCTGGCGCGGTCCTTGGACCTGGGGCCCGGGAGGGGCCTTGCAGGTCTGGGTGCGGGGCTTGGGCTCAGCAGCAGCGTTGATGCGACGGCGGTGGTAGGGGGCAGCGGCAGCAGCCCAGGCGGCTCGGGAGCTGCCAAGGTGCTGCCGCCGCTGCCCGCGCCGCACGACCCCCTGGGCCGGTCGGTGCAGGCCGCCTGGCAGGCGGGGCATGGAGGCACAGGGGGGCCGGGCCCGGGCCCAGCGACCCATGGGTCGTCGCCGCGGGCAAGCAGCGCACCTGCGGGTGGGGGCACGGGCTTGGGCGGGTGTCCAGTGGCGGCGGAGGCAGCGGGCAGCGAGAGCGCAGGGGGGCTAACAAACCGCAGCAACGACAGCGTTGAAAGCGGCGCGAGTGCGGGCACGTGGCGCCGCAGCCGGATGCAGCCGACGGCGGCGGGGAGGGGCAAGGGCGCAGGGAGCGTGGCGGCGGGGGCGGGCGAGGGTGTGGAGGAGGAGGAGGCGCCGGACCGCGTGTTCTGGGTGCGCGACCGGCTGCACGACCCGCAGGTGGGTTAGCTTGGGCGCACGTGGGTGCACGTGGACATGCCGCCTGCTGGGCTGGTATCAATCCTTGTTGGCCTAGCACGCCTTGCGGCCTTCACGGCCCCAACACTCATTTTTCCCACTGCACCTGCTCTCACACCTCTCCTGCGCCACCACCCCCAGGGCCTAGCGCTCAACGTGATGGCCAACGCGGCCGCCCAGGCGGTGGCGCAGACCCTCACGGCAGGCCCCGCGCCGCCGCCCCTAGGCGCAGCTCCCCCGGACACTGAGGCGTCTCAGCAGGCGGGACCCGGGCTCTCCTCCGCCTCCCCCTCCGCCAACGTGCTCATGACCACCGGAGGCAGGTCCGCCATCCCCGCGGTTAGCAGCAACGGCAGGGGGGCGGCGCGGCTGCAGCCACTGCAGATGAAGCGCAACGCGGCGGCGGCGGCGCTGGGGGCATCGGGGCGGCTGGGGGCCAGGGCAGGGAGCAGGAGGCCGGGGAGCGGGGGCGGTAGTGCAGGCGGGGGCCCGGCGGCGAGCAGCGCGGGGGATCTGGTGGCTGCTGCACCCCAAGCGCAAGAGCTGGGCGAACAGGGGATGCTCTTCGTAACGCTCGAGGTGGGCCGCTGCCGTACTGTCGTACTGACGATCTGCTTGCTTCTGTTCGGGCAAGAATGCATCCCAACATACCAAAGGCTCAGGTTTCGACGCATTCCTCGCGGTTGAGCTTGGGCACGGCTTGCACGCCTCATCCACCTGCCCCCGCCTTCCCCCAGGTTCCCCCTGCGCCCAAGCTGCTGCCCGAGTTCCCCTCCCCCGCCGCGCTGCGTGAGGCGGCGGAGGCGGAGGCGGCCGCGCGTGAAGCTGCCCGCCAGGCGCGCATCGCTGCCGCCCTGTCGCACGCCAGCACCCGGCCTCTGGCTGTGCGCCCGGACATGGGCTACGTGCCCAGGTACCTGCAGCAGCGGCAGCGCCAGCCGCTGGTGGCCCCGCCCGTGCGGCAGGTGGGCGGTGTGTGCTGGGCGCGTGTAGGAACACCGGCTGCATTACCCCTTTTTGTCACGGAGGACCCAATGGTTTGCATTCGCTCCCCCGCCAGGCACCATGCTGGATGCGAACACTCACTTGTGTTGGGCTTGCTTGCGCTCCCAAACGGCTTCCCCCTCCGCACTCAGCTGCTTGACGGCCACGCAGAGGGCTCCTATCCGGGGCCGTATCCTTGCTAGGGTTTCCGCACCGACCGCTTCCCCTGCCTTTCCTCACCACCACCATCACCCCCTCCCCCCAGCTGCTCGACGGCGACGCGGAGGGCTCCAGCTGGGTGGTGCCCGCCTACAGCTCGGAGATCGGCTTCCAGGAGGGCTTCTACGACGAGGACACGCAGGTGGTGTACTTCGACTGAGAAAGGGAGGATAGGCACGTGCCGTGGTGCACCGGTACGGCACCGTGGCCTCAGGGCGGCACGCACGTGGTGGTGTACGGCTCGTGGAGGGCGGCGCTGTGTCGCACGCTCGGCATGTTGCTTGTAGGTCTTGTTCACTAGTTGGCGGACGGGCTGTAAGAGAGAGCAGCCGTACTGTGGCGCACGCAATTTCCGAGACCGCATGCTCCCCGCTGCGACTAGGGTGACGATGAAGCGGGGGTCGACAGGCCACGTTCGCGTTGGTGGGAATATTGCTGCGTGCTGCTGTCCGGTGTCCGCCCGCGGCCTTACACCCATGCCAATTGACCAAATAGCGCCTTACTAAACTGCGCTGGCTCAGCATAGCTTGCGGTAGCATGCGACTCCGCCCCAACCGTGGCTGGAACGAAGGGCAGTGCGGGGTTACAGACTGCGCTTGAGGGCCCTTCGGTTGGTCCGTCGGTTGCGGTTCACTGGAAACGCGAACTGGACGTTTCCTTACAATTTGCTGCACTGCATGTAACGTGTAGAGGCACCATAGCTTTGTGCAACCTGCTTCTTTTCACAAACGGGACGGCACCTGGAAGAAGGCATTCTCAACTCCTCAGCGATTTTGTAGTCGTCCTTTCAAGCTTCAAACCTAGTACGTATCGAGGCAAAAGGTGGGCAAAAGACCCCTTCTCTATGTTCTTGCCAATGTTTTTTCATGAGCGAACGGACTTAACTGGTTGCAACTACCGGCCTGGTACGGCAGTATGTAGCTGTTGCGCTATGCTTAGCGCTGTCGCGTCGTGTGCATCAACCCCAAGAGACAGTAACAGAGTGTATAGTGAATTACACTTCCCTAACCTGGTTGCGGGGGCGGACGCCGACGTTTGCTGCGTGTCCTCGCCCCGCCCGAGACACGGTCTTGGAAGGGCCATGGACGCCTTAGGCAGAGACCGAACGGCTCTCGCGGCCAAGGCCAGCCCGGTGGCGCAGCTATCCGTAGCAGCAGAGCGCCTAAGGGTGTCACTTGAACGCGGAGGGCCGCTCCTCACGTCGTCCGAGCTCAGGGATGTCGCCAACACCTTCAGCGAGCTCAAGCTGACAGCCGAGATCGCCGCAGGCGGCAACAGTGTAAAGGAATTATACGTCGCGCTCGTAACCTGGGCCCTTTGGGCCGCGCGCTGGCCCACATCGACCTCGGACCAAACCGAAGCGGCGACGGTTAGCGAAGCGTGTGGGATCCTTTGCACCGCACTCAGCCTCTTCGAGCAGCTGCTTCCATCGCCCTCGCTTCCACCGGCCTACAGCCGCACTACGGTCTGGGCCTCCGCTCTGCTCTGCGGCGACCTCCTGCCCTGCGTCAGCCGCAGGCTGCAGTCAAGGACCGAGGCTGTGCTCTGGAGCTTGGACCACCCGTGTTCCGGGAGCACCGGTCGGAAGGTGCCGTGCGCAGGCGGCAGCAGTGCCTCCAACAACTCCCTCAGCGCGAGCACCGCCACTGATCCACATGAGCTCAGCTCGGCGTTGACACAGTCCATGCAGACACTTGCTCTCCTTTCCCTAGCCGTCGAGGCGGATCGCAGCAGCCGGTCAGGTGCCCTTCGGCGGCAGCTGGTGGAAGCTGTGCGCAACAGCCACGTGCTGGAGCACGTGGCACGTGGCATGGCGGTGCTGGCCATGCACCGGGGGGCGGCTGTGGCGCGGGCGGACGCGGGGGAAGGCCAGAGCCGCGTTGCGCTGCAACGGCATGCAACAGCGTACGAGGGCATCAATCAGGGCGTGTTCGACAACCTTGCGTCCCTGCAGTCCACCGGCACAACGCCCTCTCTTCCGGACAAGGGTTGCCATCAGCAGCAGCAGCAGCAGCAGCAGCCGCAGGCGTGGCCGCCCTCGATGACCGAGGTGGACCCCCTGCTGTGCGGCCCCTGGTCCCGGCACCTGCTGCTGGCGTGGGGGCTGCACCACCTGCACGCGCTGGACGGCGGGGGGCACTGCGGCCTGCACCCAGACATGGTGCGGGGACTGCCGCCGGTGTGGGAGCCGCCCCCGGCCCCGCAGGCGGCAGGGCCGTCCACCAGCGCGGGAACAGGGGAGGTAGCAGGGGCAGGGGCAGGAGCTCGGGGAGGGGCAAGTGCGAGGGCAGGGGCTGGGGCTGGGGCTGGTGCAGCAGGAGGGGCGGGCAGCAGTGCGCCGCGTGTGCTGCAGGCCAGTGCGCTGTTGCGGCTCGTGCACTTGCTGAGGTCGCACAACAAGGGGCGCGCTGTCGCCATGTCCGAATTCAAGGAGCTGTCGATGGGCCTCAAGGACATGTGCGCCTGGCGGGCGGCAATGGCCCGGACGTGGGAGCGGCTGGACCTGGACCGGCGTGCAGCCTCGGGCGATGTGCCTGCTGAGACGATGGCAGCGGTTAGGAAGGCGGAGGTGGACTTTCAGCATGCGGCTGAAACCGTCTGGGCCGAGTCCCTTGGCGGCGGCGGCGGCGGCAAGGCGCCTGGCGGGACACAGGCACGTGGAGAGGGCGGGGCCGAGGAAGGGCAGTCCGAAGCCTCGGACTCAGCAATGCTGGTTGGCAGCACCGGGACGGCGCTTCCTCAGGTCCTGGTGCCTCAGGCCGTGGTGAGACATGTGGCGGCGCGGCTCATGCGGGCCGCAGCGGCGTCGGCGTGGGTGTGGCAGCGGGAGGAGGGCCGGGGCGGTGGGGCGAGGGAGGAGCGGGAAGGGCAGGGGAGAGCGGGAGGGGCGGCTGCGGGGGCCGCGGGACAGGAGGAGGGCGCTGGGGCGGCGGTCGGGGCGGCTGCTGCAGGCCAGCCGCTGGTGTTGGGCAGGGAGGACGCAGTGTTGTTTGCAGGCGTGGGCATCATGATGTATCACGAGAGCGTGCTGGCCGTTGAGGAGCGCATGAGGGGGAGGCAGCAGGCGGCGGAGGAAGCAGCAGCAGCGGGGGCAGCAGCAGCCACCGGCGAGGGAGCAGGGGAGGCGGGAAGGCGCGGGCGCCCTGTGTCCGTGCGGCTGCGGACGGAGATGTACCGGCTGTCGTTTGAGGCTGTGCTGGCCGTGGTGCCCCTGGGGGACGAGGCGGGTGCACAGCGATTGTCGAGCGGCGTGCGGCTGTGCTTCGAGGAGCTGCCGCCTGCGGGTGAGGACTGTGGCTGGAGGCGCCCCGTTGCTCCAAGCGTTGCCCGTTTGTTAGCTCGCTGCCTATGTTTTCAGCTGGTAGCCCTTGCCGCACGACCCTTTCTGCCTGGTACGTACGCATCATGCGAACAGCGCTTTTCGGCCTGTGCCGGTGCTGCACTTACAGACATACCAAGCCACTCCCATACCCCGCAAACAACAGAACCGACTCCCCTCCGTGACCACCCAACCCCGCGCAGGCTCGCTGCCCCCGCGCCCTCCTCCCCTCCTGTCCGCCGCCCTACACGCCGGCTACCTGCCCTCCCTGGAGCGCCTGGTGCGGCGCTGCGGGCGGGAGGCCGTGCTGCCGGACCTGCGGGTGCTGCTGGGGGTGCTGGGGGCGGGGGAGGGGGAGGGGTCAGAGGCGGAGTGCAAGTCTGGGCCGCACGACCTGCTGTGGCTTCTGGCCTACGGGGATCGGGACCAGGCGGGGGCGCTGGTGAGCAGCCTGGGCAAGGCGCTTGCGGGCGCGAGTAAACAACTGGATGGCAACGGTTCGTCCCCTGATAGCTTGGAGGTGCCTGTTCCTGGGTCGAAGGTCCAGAGGCGCATGCTGGCCGCGAACGATCTGCAAGTGCGAGCGGTGGCGCTGCTGGGACTGGGGATGGAGTGGTGCGACAGCGCGGCAGCGGCGGCGGTGTCAGGGGACGGGGCTTGGGGCAGCGGGATTGGGGTGCAGCAAGGGAAGGGAGTACAGGAGCAAGAGCGGGAGCGGGTAAAGGAGCAGCTGGTGCTCATGGTCTCGCACGTGTTGTACACGTGCGGGGAGAACCTGTGCGACTGGCTTCGGGAGTTGTGCCATCTGATGCGGGCGCTGCGGCTGTTTGGATGGGCGGGGCCGGGGAGCACCAGCACCAGCACCAGCGTATTCAAGTGCCTAGACGGCGCGCGACCGCTGCTGGGGCATGTGGTGAAGGCGCTGCCGGTGACAATGCGCGTGCTGCTACTCGCAGCACGCACGGCGCTGCGCGCAGATCGGGCGGCGGGGGGCGAGGTGTCCGGCGGCAGCAGCGGCGGCAGCAGCGGCGGCAGCAGCGGCGGCAGCAGCGGCGGCAGCAGCGGCGGCAGCAGCGGCGGCAGCAGCGGCGGCAGCAGCGGCGGCAGCGGCGGCGGCGGCGGCTGCAGCTCAGGCAGTGGCAGCACGCCGGGCGGGGCTGCTGCCCTCCCCCGGACGTACGGACCCATGGGTCGTTGGGAGGCGCACGGCCCCGCGCTGGAGGAGTGGCTCAAGTTCCTACCGCTCCTGCCGCCCCAGGACCAGCCGGTGGTGGCCCGGCTGGGCGCGGACCTGGCGTGGTGCTTGGCGGCCCTGGGGTGCGGTGGGGAAGGTGCAGGAGAGAGTGGGAGGGAGGCAATTCCTCTGGTGGAGTCGGAGACGATGAAGGGAGTGTTGCGGGTAGCGCGGACTGCAAGGGATGCAGAGACGGTTCGGAAGGCGGAGGCGTACTTCGAGTGGGCCAGGAAGGGTGGGTCCAAGGGGGCCGGTAGCAGTAGCGGTAGCGGGGTGGGCGGTGGGGAGGCGGGGAGGTCGGGAGGTGTAACGGGAGGGGTGCCCGAGTCGTGCCTGCGGCTGGAGGGCGGTGCGCCGTGGCTGCTGAGCGTGCAGGAGGTGCGGCGGCAGCTGCCGAGAAGGTGCTGGAACGGGGCGTGTGGGGTGCTGCAGGGGGACAGCGAGGCGGGGAAGGGGCTGATGGTGTGCGGGAGGTGCAGGGGCGCGTGGTACTGCTGCAGGGAGTGCCAGGCGGAGCACTGGGCCAAGGGGGGCCACAGGGCGGAGTGCGGGAAGGGCGCGGGTGGGGAGGCGACCGGGTGAGGAAGCTTGGAAATTAAACGCCTCGCCTGTGAGGTCGGGGAGGGTTGCGGACAGAGCTTGCCGTGCATTGGAAAGCTTTACACCAGGATGGTAAGCAGGGATGTGCATGGACATGACCTGATATGACTGTTGGATGGCGTGGCTAGTTGGCTGTCACAGGCTGAGACTGCTGGCCACCGTAATGCCAGGTTGTACCGTACCCATAACCCTTCTCCTGAGAAAAAAACAGGTGGTTCACTTGCACACTGCTGCATCTCTTTGTGCACTGATGTGGGGCTGACACGTTGACACGTGGCAGTGAGACAGCATGGCTGGCCGAAGTCTGACTGTTCAGCTGGTAACACAACTCGGCCAGATATATAGCTGGGCGAACATTGGTCGGAAATCAGCCTGCAAGCTGCCGCATCTAAACTGCATGGCCATGGAGTCTGGGCGCTTTTCCAAGGTGACAGTGTCAAGGTGGCTGCGAGTAGGGGCGCAAGGCATCGTCACTCGCCCAGCTTAGCAGCCACCGCTACCGTACCAAGGGGGCATTGACTGAGTCGCCTTACTACCGGCAAGTGGGGCAGACCCGGGGCCAGGGTACGCGTAAAGGGGAATGCGGACACAGACGTATCCAGACCAGGAAGGTTCCCACACAACTTGCCGTACTCACGTAAGATGCAGTGCATGCAGGTGCATGATAGCAAGTGATGCGCATGTCAGGGTCACCAATAATCTGACGATGTGAAAGCGACCATGTGAGCTTGTGAGGGCGGGCTTCATCAACTGTTAGCTACCGTTTATGACGCCGCTACGGATACCCTGCCTGATTCAGCAACGGGTGGACTTGCCGCCAGGCGAAATGGGCTGGGCATGGGCGGGGCGGGGGTTCGGGGGTTGGGAGGGGCCGCCAGAAGCTGCTTACAACAGGTGTGGCGAAGACTTGCTTCCCATACCAAGTACTCCAGTGGAACCTGGTGGAACCGAACCGGACCAGGCCGGACCCGGCAGTACCCAGCAGGACTGCGCCTTTACGGCGTAATCTGCATTGCTTGGCATGTCTCACTCCCTCCAGATGCCATTAGCGGCGCTAAACACCGCGCCTAACTGCAGCCCAGCGCCAGGACCACTAGGACCACACTGGCAGCGTTGCTTCCCAAACATAGCATCGTCACACACCCGCACACTCTATGCCTGGCTAGCAGCATGGTTAACAGTAGGCATACCCCAGTAAGGTGCAGATGAGTGGGGACACATCACCATACCAACGCGCAGGTGGCCGCAAATGACAACTGACCAGCCAGGTACGGTTGCGTAGTATGCATCCTCTGATCAGCTGGCCAAGGAGACGTGCTTGAAGAATCTAGTCAACAGTGCAAGGCGTCGCGCTCTCGTGGCTGACCTGTGGCCTCGCCCGTCAGCCGTCACCAAGTTAAACCGCGACGCAACAGCCCCAGCTCCAAGTTCAACGTGCCCCCGCGTGGCTATAGCGCTGCAAAACATGCAACGCTTCACATGTGCTTAACATCTAGCACGGCCGCATGCTCCTGCAGGCATGCCGAGCCCTGCAAAATTACGCATCTCAGGTGCTGTGCGGAGGCATTGGCGTCAGGCCTGTCCGCGATGAACCTCAACTGCGATCCTTCGAGGCGTGAAGTCCTCGCTCGGGTGCATCACAAAATGTATGTTGTGGCGCTACGGTACTATTGAAAGGTGTATAGCCTCGCACGCATTGTATCAGTGCGCCATACAGGTATGTCCTTGACGCAGGGTTGCAACGGGCATGCAACACGGCCAACACGCGGCAAAGCAGGACGCCTTGTGCGATTGGCGATGGCCTGTTGCTGCGCCCGCACTGGCCTGCTGGCCAGGCCTGCTTCCTGCATCTCAGCAAGAGCAGACCCGCTCCAACGTCGTGCGTAAGCTCGTATATGAAAAAGTTGCCGTCCGCTCCCCATGCCCCCAACCACCGTGCCGCTTACTCAGCGGCGTCGCTCCGCCGCCGCTTCCTGTCTGTGCCCTGCTGCGGCGGTTCTCCGCCGCTCCTCTCTCGCACCCAGGCCCGCAAGTCGCGGTCCTCCGCCACCGCCAGCACCAGCTCAAGCGGGTCCGTGGGCCCGTACGCCGCAGACAGCTCCTGGGTGGGGCACACAGAAACAGGGTGGGAGCAGGTATGGCGCCGGCCAAGTCGGTGCATGGCACACAACTTGGTGCACGTACCAGTAGCACCACCGGTACCGCGGTATGTACTGGCACTCCGGAAATTATTGCTCGGGGCGTGCATGCCTAAGCAGACACCGTATGCGTGCAGCCTGCTGGGTGTGCCCTTCTGCTAATCATGGCAGGTTGGGCCCCTATGCTAGTGTATGGGTGGACGCAGCACGTGCTGAACGTAGTGCGTTTCTCAACGCGACGCCCTGGCCTTGCTTTAGAGCCAACCCCGATCCGCACAATCACTCTGTCCTTCCCGTGCGTACGTTTGCTCTGGCTAGGGTACGGTGTACACGCACGGCCTCTTCAACTAAACGTGCAGGAGGTTGCCTTACCTCCTTGCGCGCCTTCGAGGTCTGCTTGGTCGCCTGCATCGCGGCCTGCAGCTCCTTGAGCAGCTCGTCGGACAAACCCGCCGCACAAGCCGCGTTGGCGGCGGCGGCGGCCTTGGCCGCGATGCGTGCCGCCGTCAGCCCCGCGCGCATCACCCGCAGCGCCATGGGCCCAAGCCGCGTCAGCGTGCTGGAGCGCGCGATAGCCGCCGCCTGCAGGGATGATTCAGCTGCGAGTCTTAGGACAACCAGCACGTTTTGCAAAGAGCACACGGAAAGCCGGCCAAGCATCGAGGGCAACCCCAGCAAGCGCCGATTTAGGGCAACATTGCACAACACGACGAGGGCGTTGGCTTTGGTGTGCGGTGCCCGTGGTGGCTCTGCACCCGGTACCGTGGACTTCACACAGTCGCAATTTTATGGTGCGGCGCGTGCATAGCCCCATGCGGGCGTGCTGCTGGTGCTGCCAGTTGCTGAGTGCACATGCATACACGCTGCACACTGCGCACCTCGCCGATGAAGAGCCCTCGCTGCTGGCGGTACAGCTGCAGCACCACTTCTGCCAGCTCGTCCACAATGCCCGCCAGCCGCCCCGGGCCCCTGCCGGCGGAGCCGCCAGCCCCAGGCAGCAGTGACTCCCTCCACTCGATCAGCAGGTCCGTGCGCGCCCGCCGTAGGCGCTCGTCACGGGAGCGGCCCTTGGTGCTGTTGTACACCCGCTGCGCAGCCGCCCTGGGAATCGAGGTGGGCCAGTGACCGATGTGGGGAAATGAAGTACTAGTAAGGTACATGGTACTGCCTAGCCACACGCAGTATGGAAGCGTGAACAAGGCAGACCAGCTTATCATGAACAGAGCCCACTGGGGCACAAGGTTTGCGTGACCTGAGGTCCTGTGGACCGGCGTCCGTGCTTTGCTGGGCTAGCATACGAGGTAGTGTGCACGCACTGTGTGCTGTGACACAGCTGACGCACATGATTTAATTACTTTGCAAATCCCTCTGCCGCTTGCGTATCATGCAGACGAAGACAAGCTTGTGGGTCATAAAGCGCTCACTCTTACGAGCCTATTCTGGTCATGTACGCAATGCATATGGTGCGGCCACCTACAGGGCGGGAGTTGTGGACCCCGTGGCACCCTAGCTGCTTGCATTACCTGGCGGTGGGGTTGTTGATGGCCTCCCGCCAGCGGATGGGCAGCGGGTCCACCTCCTCCACACTGTGGGTGCTGCGCTGCAGGTCGCGCAGGCGCTGCTCCACCAGCTGCCGCTTGTCGCCCAGGTTCACGGTGATGGCCTCCTCGTACACGTCCAGCTGCACGTGGGGTTGTTACGGCCACGGCACATGGCGTTGTTACCATGTGTCGAACCAGGTCTGGTGAAAGCGAGGCGGTGTTTAGCTAGGGGTGCGTGTAATCAGGAGTTCAAGGCATGCCTGTGACGTCACAAAGGAGCAAATCGTACACGCCAGGCTTCCTTCATGCCAGACACTTATAACTGGCTGTCGCATGGTTTCGGGCACCGGTAAGACTTTAACTTGTGCATCGCCCGTCCAGCTGTAGGCACCTTTGTACGCAGTGTCAACTGGCAATCCGTCGTACCTGCACGCCCGTTTACAGGCAGCCATGCTTTGGCACGTACGGAAGGCAGTTTCCTTACGTAGCGTCCCTGGCAAACGCCATGTGTGTGTGTGTGTGTGGGGGGGGGGGTAACGGCAGAGCCGCAAAGTAACGGAACCGGAAACAGACAGCCTGTGGA
>VFQN01001410.1_pt1 | contig 40441 bp, 42 predicted proteins | sample 3512371 | NCBI WGS metagenome assembly VFQN01 (sample SAMN10412370, study PRJNA504923) | tailings metagenome | isolation source: Replicate 2 from Balatoc abandoned mine | place: Philippines: Itogon, Benguet | collected 2017-08-28 | reverse complement strand
CAGCAGCAGCAGCAGAACCAACAGCGTCAGCAGCAGCAGCAGAACCAACAGCGTCAGCAGCAGCAGCAGAACCAACAGCGTCAGCAACAGCAGCAGAACCAGCAACAGCAACGTCAACAGCAAATCCAGCAGCAGATCCAACAGCGTCAGCAGCAACAGCAGAATAATCAGCGCCAGCAGCAGCAAAATCAGCAGCAGCAAAACAATCAACAGCAACAGAATAATCAGCGTCAGCCGCAACAGAACAACCAGCAGCAGCAAAACAATCAGCAGCAAAACAACCAGCGTCAGCAACAGCAAAACAATCAGCAGCAGAATAATCAGCGCCAGCAGCAACAGATTCAGCAGTGGCAGCAGAATCAACGTCAGCAAAATCAGAATCAGCAACAGCCGTTTAATCGGGGCCAGAATCAGCAGCAGCAACAGCCGTTCAACCGTGGACAGAACCAGCAGCAGCAGCAGCAGTTCAACCGTGGACAGAACCAGTTCCAGCAGCAGCAGTTCAACCGCGGCCAGAACCAGCAGCGGCAACAATTCCAGACTTTCCAGCCGCAATACCAGCAACGCGGCAATCGCAACTACTACAACGTCGGCAACACGCGTTACATCCAACGCAATGACTATGACCGCTTTCGTCGATACGACCCGAATGCCCGCGTGCAGCGGGTCGGCAATAATTTCCGGACGGTCACGGTCAGTCCGAACGGTACGCAGGTCGTTACGATCACCGACCAATACGGACGTCTGATCCGCCGTTCGCGTTTTGTGAATGGTCAGGAATTCATCATCATCGACAACCGCTTTGCTGGACCTCGGCGACCGGATCAGTTCTACGTCAGCCTACCGCCGCCGGTTATCCGGATGCCTCAGAACCGCTACATCGTCGATGCTGGCGTCGCGCCGCGAGACTATGTCTACGGAGCGTTGATGGCGCCGCCTGTCATGGCGCTCGACCGTCAGTACACCCTGGACGAAATTCGCTTCAGTCCCGATGTCCGAAACCTGATGCCGCGCGTCGATCTCGACACCATCACGTTCGCATCAGGATCCGCCGAGATCACACCGGATCAGTTCGACCGGCTGGCTCCGATCGCGGAGGGAATCAGGCGCGCCGTCGCACAAAATCAAAGCGAAGTTTTCCTGATTGAAGGCCATACCGACGCGGTCGGCGAGACCGACGAGAATCTGGCGCTGTCCGATCGCCGCGCGGAGGCCGTCGCGGAGATCATGACCAGTCAGTTCCAGATTCCGCCGGAGAACCTGACGACGCAGGGCTATGGCGAGCAGCAGCTCAAAGTGCCGACCCAGGGTCCTGAGCGCGTGAACCGCCGTGTGACTGTGCGCCGGATCACGCCGCTATTGCAGCAGCGTCAGGCGGACGATTCCGACCAGGACGACCAGCCACAGGATCAGCCTTTCGATCAGCAACAACAGCAATTCGCGCCACAGCAACCGCAGCAATTTGCGCCGCAGCGGCCGTAATCTGGCAGCACCGTTAAGACGAAAATGGCCGGGCAACAGCCCGGCCATTTTTATTGACGGCATCGATCGCATTCGCGCCGACGTCATGGCGTCGGCGAAACGGCCCCGCCTACAAGCCTCGTCTCTTCTTGCGCTGCCCCAGCGTTCTCAGACGCAGCGCATTGAGGCGGATGAAACCTTCGGCATCGCGGTGATCGTAGGCGACCGCGCCCTCCTCGAACGTGACGAGGTCCTGGTCGTAGAGCGAGTACGGACTTTCGCGGCCGATCACCCAAGCATTGCCCTTGTAGAGCTTGAGCGTCACGCGGCCGGTCACATGCTCCTGCGACTTATCGATTGCCGCCTGCAGCATCTCGCGCTCCGGCGTGAACCAGAAGCCGTTGTAGATGAGCTCGGCGTATTTCGGCATCAGCTCATCCTTGAGATGACCGGCGCCCCGGTCGAGCGTAATGCTCTCGATGCCACGATGTGCGGCGAGCAGAATGGTGCCACCCGGCGTCTCGTACATGCCGCGCGACTTCATGCCGACGAAACGGTTCTCGACGAGATCGAGCCTCCCGATGCCGTTGCGCTTGCCGAGATCATTCAGCGCCTTGAGCAATGTCGCGGGCGACATCTTCTTGCCGTCGATGGCGACAGGATCACCTTTTTCGAAATCGATGGTGATGACGGTCGGCTTGTCCGGAGCGGTTTCCGGGCTGTCGGTGCGTGAATAAACGTAGTCGGGCACTTCCTGCGCGGGATCTTCCAGGACCTTGCCCTCGGAGGAGGCGTGGAGAAGATTGGCGTCAACGGAAAACGGCGCTTCGCCACGCTTGTCCTTCGCAATCGGAATCTGATGCATTTCGGCAAATGCGATCAGTTGCTCGCGCGAACGCAGATCCCATTCGCGCCATGGCGCGACGATGGTGATATCCGGCTTCAGCGCGTAATAGGTCAGTTCGAAGCGGACCTGGTCGTTGCCCTTGCCGGTCGCGCCATGACAGACGGCATCGGCGCCCACCTTTTCGGCAATCTCGATCTGCTTCTTGGCGATCAGCGGCCGCGCGATCGAGGTGCCCAGTAGGTACTGACCTTCGTAGACCGTGTTGGCGCGGAACATCGGGAACACATAGTCCCGCACGAATTCCTCGCGAAGGTCCTCGATGAAGATATTTTCCGGCTTGATCCCGAGCAGAACCGCCTTGGCACGCGCGGGCTCGAGTTCCTCGCCCTGCCCCAGGTCCGCGGTGAAGGTCACCACCTCGCAGCCATAGGTGGTCTGCAGCCACTTGAGGATGATCGAGGTATCGAGCCCACCCGAATAGGCGAGAACGACTTTTTTGATGTCTTTCTTTTTCGCATCTTTGGGCTTGTCGGCCATCGGTACAGTCCCGTCCTAGGTCTCGGGCGGCGAGGTCGCCTCGACATGTGCCGAGCGTCCTGGCGCGCCATAAAAGGCGGGCGGACTATAGGCAGAACCGGAACTGGTGCAACTTTATCGGTCGCTCAGGCGAGGTGGGTCACCGTGAGCGCTTTTTCCGTGGCGGCGGCGCTTTGTAGAAGGGGTTCGGCTCGCAGCGGCCGCCGATCCCCGAGATTGTCGCGAGGCACTGCTGGAAGCTCACGAATCCGCAATTACGGGTCGTCCAGTCGTACCGCGCGCACCATGGATACTCCCGCGCCTGCCCGCCGGTCGAGCCGGCCATCAGCAACAGAGCGGCCATGGAGCCTGAGATGACGAGCCTTTTCATGAAATCTCCCGGCAGCAGACGAGGCGCTTCAGCATATAACCGTGAAAACAGCCCGGGGTTCGCCAGTCCCTCCAAGCGACCGAGAATTATTGCATGAGCAAGCCTGTCGTCGATTTCTGGTTCGAATTCGCCTCGACTTATTCCTACCCGGCCTGCATGCGGATTTCCGAGCTCGCGGACAAGGCCGGAGTTTTCATCCGCTACCGGCCGTTCCTCCTCGGCCCCATTTTTAAGGCCCACGGCTGGACGACATCTCCCTTCAACCTTTACGAGGCGAAGGGCCGGTACATGTGGCGGGACCTCCAGCGGCTTTGCGCGGAGCTCTCGATCCCGCTCGTCAAGCCCGATCCCTTTCCTCAGAATTCCGTCCTGGCGGCACGGGTCGCGATAGCGGGAAGCCGGGAGGCCTGGCTGGAGCGGTTCTGCCGCGAGGTATTTACCACGCAATTTGCAGAAGGCCGCCGCATCGACGAGCCCGCGGTCATCGAGGACATTCTCGCGAAGGTCGGAGCTCCGGCGCGCGACGTTCTGGAACAGGCCGGTTCCGACGCGGTGAAACTGAAGCTTCGCTCGGAAACGGAAACCGCCGGTGCGCTGGGCATTTTCGGCGCGCCCACCTTCGTGACGCAGGATGGCGAACTGTTTTGGGGCAACGACCGACTGGAAACGGCGCTGGCCTGGGCCAAAACGCATCGCGATTAGCCTTTCGGAGGAACTACACCTCGGCGTGCGGGGTTAGCTCGATTGCCGGGGCCGGAGCCTTCATCGTCCCATCTTCACTCCGATCCCGGTGGCCCCGGCTGCACAGCCGGGGTCCCCATCAAAGGGGCGCGCGTTCCCGCTCTGTAGGACGTGCCTGGTGGACGATGCTCGGCGTTTGCATCCGCGCGGTTTTTCCGGATAGTGAGGCTGCAGCTTAAACCTCCCGGTCACCATGGACGCAATTTCCCGCCGTTCCTTTCTCGCATCTGCGGCCGGAGCCAGCCTGCTGCCGGCATTGAGCAGCCGCGCGATGGCTGCGGAGACCGACGTTGCGATTATAGGAGCCGGCGCGGCCGGGATCGCCGCGGCCCGCAAGATTATCGCAGAGGGCCGGCGTGTCGTGATCCTCGAAGCTGGTGATCGGGTCGGCGGCCGCTGCATTACCGATACGGCACTGTTCGGAGTGCCGTTCGATGTCGGCGCGCACTGGCTGCATGCGCCGGACCTCAATCCGCTTGCCAAGCTCGCGCCGCGCACCGGCCTCGAAATCTATCCGGCGCCACCGGGGCAGAAAGTACGGATAGGCCGCCGCAACGCCCGCGAGGGCGAGCTTGAGCAATTCTTTGCCGTGATGGTTCGCGCGCGGCGCGCGATCGAGGATGCCGCTAAGGGCAAGACGGACATGTCGCTCGCCAAAGCCATGCCGAAAGACCTGGGCGAATGGTCTCCGCTGGTCGAATTTTATCTTGGTCCGTTCAGTTGCGGAAAAGACTTCGGCGACTTGTCGGTGATGGACTTCCAGCGTTCGAACGAACGCGATGTCGATGCCTATTGCCGGCAGGGATTCGGCGCGCTGCTCGCCAAGCTTGCCGAAGGGCTTCCGGTTCAATTGTCGACTCTGGTGACGCGGATCGCTCCGCAGGCGCGTGGCGCGATCACGCTCGAAACCGACAAGGGCGCGCTGCAGGCCCGCACGGTCATCGTTACCGTGTCGACCAACGTTCTGGCGGACGGCAAGCTCATTCCCGATCTCCCCAAGCGCCAACTCGAAGCGCTCAATCGGCTGCGGCTCGGTCACTATGAGCGCATCGTGCTCGACATACCCGATAATGCATTCGGCTTGTCGCGGGACGATCTCGTGTTCGAAAAGAGCAATGGACAAGAGACCGCAGCCTTGCTCGGCAATGTCGCCGGTTCCTCGCTCTCCTATCTCGACATCGCCGGGTCTTTCGCCCGCGATCTCGGTGCGAAGGGACCACGCGAAATGACGGCCTTCGCGCTCGAGTGGCTGGACAAGCTGTTCGGAGCCGACGTCAAGCGGGCCGTCAAGCGTACCCACGCGACGCAATGGGCCTTCGCTCCCCACGTGCAGGGGGCCTTCTCTGCGGCATCGGTCGGCGGCCAGCCCTCGCGGCGGATTCTGATGACCGAGCCGCTCCGGGACCGAATCTACTATGCGGGCGAAGCAGCTCACGAGACGTTGTGGGGGACTGTTGGCGGGGCGTGGGAATCCGGCGAGCGCGCGGCCGATCAGGCGTTGAAACTGGTATCGCCGATGACCGGGACGATTCCGGCGCAGAAAACCAAACCGCGAAAGCGGCCGGCAAAGCCACAGCCGCGTCAGCCGCAATGGCAGCTATTTCCCGGCGGCACGCCGCGCATCTTCAACGACCGGTAAAGAAAAGGCCCCGCGAGAGCGGGGCCTTTCGTATTTACGCGAGCGACACGCGTTACTGACAGGGGTGATACTGCCCGTCATATCCGAGATAGAGGCCGGTCGCCGGATTGAAGGACCGGTACTTGGACGAGCAATACGCGATCCAGTCCGCTCCGCCGCCAGCAGGCGCGTACGCTACGGGCGGAGGGGGCGCAGACGCCGCACCGGCGATCGCTGCGCCAAGCGCAAGCCCGCCGATCACGCCCGCTGCAACCGCAGCACCATTGCCACCGCGTCCATACCCGTAATAGCGGGGCCCGTAATAGCCACCGCGACCGTAATAGCCCCGATAGCCGCGTCCGTAATAACCGCGCCCACGCCACTGGACCTGCTGAACCAGCTGCGAATCGACGGCGCCAAGCGAAGACAATCCTGCGGCCGCTGGCGCCGCGGAGGCCGCCGACGGGACCAGCATCGCGGCGAAGCCGAGCGCCGATAATCCGAGAGAAGCGGTCAGGAACTTTGAAACAGGCATTGCGGTCGATCTCCACATGACAAGGCACGCAGAGTGGCTAACGAATGCGTCGGCATATTGTTTCACGCGCGGCGGCGACAACGCGCCGCACGGCACGTTAATCTTCGTCCACGTCGCTCACGCTATGAGCGCAGAACCCCGCCGGTTCGCTTCGTCACCTCTGTGGTGATCTTGCCTGCGAGAGCCTCGATCTCCGCATCGGTCATCGTCTTTTCGCGCGGCTGCAACGTCACCGCGATTGCAATCGACTTCTTGCCCGGCTCGATGCCCTTTCCTTCGTAGACATCGAATACGGTCACCGCGGTGATCAGCTTCTTGTCGACATTCTGCGCGGCGCGCACCAGATCCGCCGCTTTCACGGATTTGTCGACGATGAAGGCGAAGTCGCGCGATACAGGCTGGAACGCTGACAGTTCCAATCCGGCTTTCGCGCGCGTCGGCTTGGCCTTGGGTTCCGGAACACGTTCGAGGATCACCTCGAACCCGACAATCGGCCCATCCGCCTTCAGAGCTTCGAGCACGCGCGGATGCAGTTCACCGAAATGGCCGAGCACATTCTGCGGACCGATCTGGATGGTGCCTGACCGGCCGGGATGAAACCATGCTGGTCCGCCCGGCACGATCTGCAAGGCCTGCATTGGTGCACCCGCGGCTGCCAGCGCAGCAAGCGCATCGGCCTTTGCCTCGAATGTATCCGGCTCCTTGTTGCCGTTCGCCCAGAAGCGTCCGGTGCCGTCCGCGTGCGATAGTCCGCGGCGCAAGCCCGCAGCAGCCGTGAACTGATCCTCGGGCCGATCGCCTTTGAAAACCTGTCCGACCTCGAACAATCCGACATCGGAAATACCGCGGTCCGCATTGCGCTGGGCAGCCGCAACAAGACCGGGGATGAGGCTCGGCCGCATATCCGACAGATCGGATGCAATGGGATTGGCGAGCGCAAGTTCAGGCTGTCCTCCGCCGAACAATTCGGCCTCGGATTTCGCGATGAAAGACCACGTCACCGCCTCGGCGAGATTGCGCGCGGCGAGCGCGCGCTTCGCCCGTCGCGTGCGATTCTGGATCGGCGTTAGCACCGGCTTGCGCGGCGCGTCACCACGCTCGAACGGCGTCAGCGGGACCTCATCGACGCCAACGATGCGCACGATTTCTTCAACGAGATCGGCCTTGCCTTCGATATCACCGCGCCACGACGGCGCGACAACCTTCAACACGTCGCCATCGCCTTCGACGGAAAACCCGAGATTGGCGAGAATGCGCTTCATTTCCGCGGTCGGCACATCCAGACCAGCCAGCCGCTTCACTTCCGTAACGGGCATGGCGATCGGCTGCAGATCGGCCGGCTTGCCGCCGACCACGACATTTTCAGACGGCTCGCCGCCACAGAGATCGAGCACCATCCGGGTCGCGAGCTCGAGGCCCGGCACCATGAAGTCCGGATCGACGCCGCGCTCGAAGCGGTACCGCGCGTCGGAATTGATACCGAGCTTGCGCCCGGTCTGCGCAATATTGATCGGGTCCCACAGCGCGGACTCGATCAGCACATCGGTGGTGTTCTCGTCGCAGCCCGACAATTCGCCGCCCATGATGCCGGCCAGCGACTCGACGCCCTTGTCGTCAGCGATTACGCAAATCGAGTCGTCGAGCTTGTAGGTCTTGCCGTCGAGCGCGAGCAGTTCCTCGCCTTCCTTCGCGCGGCGCACCACGAGATTGCCGTGGACCTTCTTGGCGTCGAACACATGCAACGGCCGGCCGCGGTCGTAGGTCATGAAATTCGTGATATCGACCAGTGCATTGATCGGACGAAGACCGATTGCGGTCAGCCGCTTCTGCAGCCATTCCGGCGACGGCCCGTTCTTCACCCCGCGCACCAGGCGCAAGGCAAAGCCCGGACAGAGCGCCGGCGTCGCTCCGAAATCGAGCGACACCTTCACGGGACAGGGGAACGTGCCTTCCACCGGCTTCGGCGCGCGTTCAAGAAATGCGCCGATTCCGGTCGCGCCGAGATCGCGGGCGATGCCGGACACGGCGGTGCAATCGGCGCGGTTGGGCGTCAGGTTGATCTCGACGATCGGATCGTTCAGCCCAAGCACTTCCGCGAACGGCGTGCCGACCGGCGCATCCGCCGGCATTTCGATGATGCCCGAATGATCGTCGTTGAACTCGATCTCCGCGCCCGAGATCAGCATGCCCTGGCTTTCGACATCGCGGATCTTGCCGACCTTCAACGTGATGTCCTTGGACGGAATGTAAGTGCCGGGCAGACCGAGAACCGCCTTCATGCCGCCGCGTGCATTTGGCGCGCCGCAAACGATCTGCAGCGGCTTGCCGTCGCCGGTATTCACCATGCAGACGCGAAGCCGGTCGGCATTGGGATGCTGAACCGCGGAAATGACTTCCACGACCTTGAACGGCGCGTATTTATCGGCTGGATTTTCGATTTTCTCGACCTCGAGACCGATCATCGTGAGCTTGTCGGCGATTGCGGCAAGCGACGCATCGGTGTCGAGATGTTCTTTCAGCCAGGACAGGGTGAATTTCATCGGAATGGTTCCGTCAGAACGTTACGGCCAGATCAGCATGATCGGGAAACTGATGAAGACGACAATCGTGAAGGCGATCGTAGCCTGATTACAGAGCCGGTAGAGTTCGTGCTTGATGATCAGTTCGCGATTGACGCTGGCTTTGCCGAGTTGCCCCACCCTCCGCACCGACAGGCAGCGCAGACAGCCGAGGGCGATCATGAGATAGACAATGATCTCGCAGCCGATGACAATTTCCTCGACACGGTGCTGCGCCAGCAGAGGCGCACAGATGCCCAGCCCCGCAATCATCATCGAGACGTGCGTCAGGAGCCCCGAGGCCTTGGTGTCCAGCATCTGGAAGGCAGAGGATGTGGCATCCGACCCCTCGCTGCTGTCCCATTGTGCCAATGTACGCGCGTAGGAGGCGGCGGTCGCGTCGTCCAGCCGGTTCGTGAGCACGGCCACCAGACCGGCAAGCCCCTCCTTCGGTGTCTCCGGCGCGGGCATCGTCAGTTGCTCAAACCTCCGGCGAGCGTCGGAAAGTCCAGCGGCCGGAATCCGTAATGCGACAGCCAGCGCATGTCCGCTTCGAAGAACGGGCGCAGATCCGGCATGCCATATTTCAGCATCGCGATGCGGTCGATGCCCATGCCCCAGGCAAAGCCCTGATACTCGTCCGGATCAAGGCCGCAATTGCGCAGCACATTTGGATGCACCATTCCGCAGCCCAGGATTTCAAGCCAATCCTCTCCCTCGCCGAACCGGATCTCGCCCTTGTCGCGCTTGCACTGGATGTCGACTTCGAGCGACGGTTCGGTGAACGGGAAGAATGACGGCCGGAACCGCATCTTCACGTTATCGACCTCGAAGAAGGCCTTGCAGAATTCGGCGAGGATCCATTTCAGGTGACCGAGATGCGATCCCTTGTCGATGACCAGACCTTCGACCTGATGGAACATCGGCGTATGCGTCTGATCCGAGTCGCTGCGATACGTGCGACCCGGAATGATCACGCGGATCGGCGGCTTCTTCGACAGCATGGTGCGCACCTGCACAGGCGACGTGTGCGTGCGCAGAAGCAGCGGCGAGCCGTCAGGCTTCGGATTGAAATAGAAGGTGTCGTGCATTTCCCGCGCCGGATGGCCCTCGGGAAAGTTCAGCTTTGTGAAGTTGTAATCATCGGTCTCGATGTCCGGACCCTCGGCCACGGCGAAGCCCATGTCTGCGAAGATCGTCGTCAGTTCGTCGATAACCTGCGAAATCGGATGGATTCGGCCGGTCTCCGCAGGGCTCTCGCGCACCGGCAGCGTCACATCCACGCGTTCGGTATTGAGCCGGGCGTCGAGCGCCGCATTCTTCAGCGCATCGCGGCGTGCGGACAATGCAGCATTGACCGCATCCTTGAGCCCATTGATCGCAGGCCCCCTGGTCTTGCGCTCATCCGGAGTCATGGAGCCGAGAGTCTTCAAGAGGGCGGATACCGAGCCGCTCTTGCCGAGCGCTGAAACGCGAACAGCCTCGAGCGCTGCCTCGTCCGAGGCAGCGTCTATCTCATTGAGGACGGATCGTTGAAGCGAATCGATGTCGGACATGGATGACGCTCTTTCGGTCGTCATGCCCGGCCTTCGGCCGAACACCCATCTCCGTCACTAGACACTCAGGCGATGATGGATCGCCGGGACTGTCCCGGCGATGACGCCATTAAATCTTCAGGCAGCCGCTGCCGCCGGCAGGGCGGCCTTCACCTTCTCGACGATCGCCTCGAAGGCCGCCGGCTCGCGGATCGCGAGATCAGACAGGACCTTGCGGTCGATTTCGAGGCCCGACTTGTTCAGGCCATTGATGAACTGGCTGTAGTTCAGTCCGAACGGGCGAACGGCTGCGTTCAGGCGCTGAATCCAGAGCGCGCGGAAAGTGCGCTTGCGCCGCTTGCGGTCACGAAAGGCGTACTGGTTCGCCTTCTCGACCGCCTGCTTGGCGATACGGATGGTGTTCTTGCGGCGGCCATGAAAGCCTTTGGCGGCCTTCAGAACCTTCTTGTGCTTGGCGTGGGCGGTAACGCCACGTTTGACGCGGGCCATGGCTGATCTCCTTTAGCGATTGTCTGCAGAAACGAAGAAAGACGGGGTTCGCGGCATTCAGCCGTTCGGCATCCAGTATTTCTTGATGTTTTCGCCGTCCGATTTGAACAGGACGCGCGTCCCGCGAAGATTGCGGATCTGCTTGGTGGTTCGCTTGATCATGCCGTGACGCTTGCCGGCCTGGGCGGCAACGACCTTGCCCGAACCGGTGATCTTGAAGCGCTTTTTAGCGCCTGACTTGGTCTTCAACTTGGGCATTTGGCTCTCCTGATGGGCAGGCATTCGGCAATAGCCGAGCGTCCGCCGGAATGGCTCGAAAACCGAGCTTTTGCTGATTGAGCAAATGTCGCTGCCACGGCAGCCCTATACAGCCGGGCGGCGAGCGCGCGGTTTATGGCAGAGGAACAGCTAAAAAACAACTGTCGAACAGGGGCCGAGATCGGTCTGCGGCGCGCTAATGTTATGGTATAATGTTACTTAAACCCGCTGGCGTTGCGGTGATCAGGCCGGATTCGTCCCAGCAAAGGGATTTGCGCCCGGCGCATGGGTGCCTCCCCGTCCGCATCCCATACGACGTCCGCGTCGTATCCAGGGCCGACTAGCGACACATCATTGCGCAGGTCCTGAGTCGAAGACACATCGTTGCGGGGCGCGATATGTCGCGGTTTGCGGCATTGAGATGGCGGATCCGCGGCTATAGCTTAACGGCATCAGCAAAACCCCTCGAAACATCCCGCGCCGCGATGCGCAGCCGCCGCTGATTCCATTGCGGCCCATCGCCCTGCCAAGCGCCGGAGCCAACATAGGGATCAATCCGGGATGAAAGCGGCCTTTACCGCAATCAATGAATCAAAAGCCAATTTCGACCACGTCTATATCGAGAAAGACCCGCGGCAATACTTCAACTACCTGGGGCAGCTCGACTACATCATCCCGCATCTCGCGCAGCCGATCTTCGAGCAGCTGATCCGGGCACGCGCTGCGCTTCAGGGCGGTCCGGTGACCGTCCTCGACCTCGGATCGTCCTATGGCGTCAATGGCGCTCTGATGAAATACGCGCTGTCCTATGACGCATTGCGCGACCGCTATACGGCACCTTCGCTTCAACGCCTCGCCCCCGAGGAAATGCTCGAGCTTGATCGCGCCTTCTACATGGCGTGGCCACGCAACAGGAACGTGCGCGTGATCGGCCTCGACGTGTCGGAGAATGCGGTGCGCTACGGCCAGGCTTGCGGCACGATGGATATGGCCTTCTGTGCCGATCTCGAAACCAACGATCCGAAGCCCGAAGTCGCCACCGCAATTGCCGAGGCGGACATCATCATCTCCACCGGCTGTGTCGGCTATGTTGGCAGCAAGACATTCGACCGTGTGATGGCTCTCGCGCGCAAGGGGCGCACAGCCTGGGTGGCCTCATTCGTATTGCGGATGTTCCCCTACGACCGGATTGCAGCAACGCTCGCCGACTATGGCCTCGAGACTGAAAAACTCCATGGCGCAACGTTCGTGCAGCGTCGCTTCGCCAACCGTCAGGAAATGGAAGATGTCGTGAGAGCGGTCGAGATGCGGGGGATAGACAGCCGCGGACACGAGACCGAAGGCGTCTATCACGCCGATCTCTATGTCTCACGACCGAGTGCGGAAATCGAACGGACGCCGTTGCAGCAGCTCGTCAATGTGGTGAGCGGTGCCAACAAGCCATGGACGATCGGAACGAACGTGATGGGACAGCACGGCCCCGGCGCGCGGCAGCGCGCGCGGGGAGCAGCACATCACCTCACCTTGGCGCCAGGATCATGATCATCTGACGGCCTTCGAAACGCGCGTCCATCTCGACCTTGGCTAGCGTCGCGAGATCGGTCTTCACCCGATCAAGCAGCTGGGTGCCGAGTTCCTGGTGAGCCATCTCGCGACCACGGAAGCGCAAGGTCACCTTGACCTTGTCGCCTTCCTCGAAGAAGCGTTTCATCGCACGCATCTTCACGTCATAGTCATGATCGTCGATCATCGGCCGGAGCTTGATCTCCTTGACCTCGACGACTTTCTGCTTCTTGCGCGCCTCGGCGGCCTTCTTCTGCGCCTGGAATTTGTATTTGCCGTAATCCAGGAGCTTGCAAACTGGCGGATTAGCGTTGGGAGAAATCTCGACGAGATCGAGGCCGGCCTCTGCGGCCTTCGCGAGCGCATCCTGGATCGGTATTGCGCCAAGATTGGTTCCAGCCTGATCGATCAGCTGAACCTCACGGTTGCGTATCTCGTCGTTGACGCGCGGACCGTCCTTCTGAACGGGGGGCGCGGCTTTCATGGGACGGCGAATGGATGATCTCCGTTACTGTTGCGATGAATCCGGAAGGGCGCGGCACGCATTCAGGACTTTCGCCAAAAAGGCTTTGCCCAGCGGTCACGCCCCGACAGGTGGCGCCAAGATCGGTACAAAACAGGTCCAAGTCAACGGCGTCAGGCGTCAAAAGACGCCGATTCCCGCAGATTTGAGGCAAATTCCGATCGCGTCAGGCCCGGTTTCTGCTGCGCGCCAGTCCTGAATAGAGCCGGAGCGTGATGTCGCTGACGGCTGGCTGGTTGAAATGCTCGACCACCCACTGGCGGCCACGCAGACCGATCGCAGCTTGCTGCGCTTGCGGCATCGAAAACAGGCGGATCAACGCTGCCGCGAGCGCAGCGTCATCACCGGCAGAAAAGCGAAGCCCCGTAATGCGATCGTCAGGCACGGTCGGCGGCGCCAGCACCGCGTCGGGGCCGGCGCCGAGGTCGGATACGACGACCGGCCGTTCCATCGCCTGCGCCTCCAGGATGGTGCGCTGCAGCCCTTCGGCCTGAATCGCGGCCGACACCACCACCGATCCCACCGCATAGGCTGCCGGCATGTCGTCGACCGGGCCGATCAGTCTCACAACATCTGTCAGATCGTGCGCGAGCACCTGATCCCAGACTTCACCCGCGTAACGGCTGCCGCCGCCGTCCTCGCCGACAAAGACGAACGCGAAATCCTTCAGTCCCATCTCCTTGAGCCTGCGCGCGGCCTGAACGGCCACATGATGGCCCTTGCGTCGCAGCATCCTCCCAACCACCAGCACGACCTTATCGCCCGGCATCACGCCAAAGATTCGGCGCATCGCATCGAGCCTGTGCGCCGATACGTGGGCGGGATCAAACAGCGTCAGGTCGACGCTCGCGGGAACGACATCGATGCGATCCGATGCGATGCGATAACGCTCGCTGATCAACTCGGCGAGCTGATCGCTCACGGCGACGATCCGGTCACCGCGCGCCATCACACTGTTGTAGAGGCGCTTGAGCGCATTCTGATCGCGAAAGCCCTTGTACCAGCTCGTGACGAACGGCACGCGGGTCAGTCGCGATGCGACAAACGCGCTCCATGCCGGCGCGCGCCCGTGAGCATGGATAATGTCGCATTTCCGGCTGCGAACGATCCGCGAGATAATCGCGGCATTTCGCGCCATGATCACCGGGTTCTTGCTGGCGACATCCGCATATACGAACTCGGCGCCCACAGCCGTGATGCGCGATTCCAGTCGACCGCCTCGCGACATCACGATGGCACGATGGCCCGCGGCGGTCAGGATGCGTACCAGATCGACCGCGCCCATCTCAGCCGCTCCGGCCTGAAGTGTCGGCACGACGATGAGTACTGTGAGCGGATGAAGCGGTGTCACCGCGCTGCGATTGGGAGAAGATGCAAGCATCGCATCGCCTGCCACCATGTCCATCCTTCGCACCGCAGAGCCGGAATTCACGCTCGACCTCTTCTGTTCGAACTGGATCGCGAAACGCGACGCGCAAAAAGCAGAATGCGCGGACAGAACGGGGCCGGACGAGGCCAATCACATCGTGAAGTGATAAGCCCTATCCCGCCGCGAGGCAAACGGGTTGCAGGATGACGTCGCCCGATGCGAGGCTGCATCGCCTTTTGCGGCGAAAAGATGAATTGGAGAGGGACGTGGCCACCAGTGACGTAGAATTGACCGAGATCAAGGTCGGCGAAGGAAGTGACCAGCGCACAATCGCGGTTCGGCGCCGGACGGGGCGCGGTCCCACGCTGATCTGGCTCGGCGGCTTCAAGTCCGACATGAAAGGCACCAAGGCAGAAGCGCTCGATCGCTGGGCCGCGGATCAAGGCCGCGCCTGCATCCGCTTCGACTATTCAGGACATGGCGAATCGAGCGGCAACTTTTCCGACGGCACGATCGGCCGCTGGCTTGAGGAGAGTCGCGCGGTGTTCTCGCATTTCTGCGAAGGACCGACGATCGCTATCGGCTCATCAATGGGTGGATGGATCTCGTTGCTGCTCGCGCGCGACATTCGCAACGGGCGGCTCCGCTGCGCCGGATCGCTTGCAGGTCTCGTGCTGATTGCACCCGCGGTGGATTTCACCGAGGTCCTGATGTGGCAACGGATGACACCGGATATCCGCAAGCAGATCGAGACAACCGGCTCATGGCAGCGGCCGTCCGAGTATTCCGACGAGCCCTATCTGATCACACGGCAATTGATCGAGGATGGGCGCAAGCATCTGTTGCTGGGCGGACTGATCGAAACCGGCTGTCCGGTCCGCATCCTCCAGGGCGTGAAAGATGAGGACGTCCCGTGGGAGCACGCGGTATCCCTGGTCTCTCGCATCGCGCGCGATGACGTGGTGCTGACCCTGGTTAAAGATGGCGACCACCGTCTGTCCCGGCCGGAAGACATCGAGCGGCTGCTGGCCGCGGTGGCAGAGTTCGGTTAGAGATCACCGACGACGCAGAAAAAACCGGGCAACGCGCAATGACATACAACACGATCCAGGTTGAAACGCATGATCGAGTCGGACTGATCCGGCTGCATCGCCCGCAGGCGCTGAATGCGCTCAACTCCGAACTCGCGGGCGAGCTCAACACCGCAATCAACGCTTTCGAGGCCGATGACGCCATCGGGTGCATTGTCATCACCGGATCGGACAAGGCCTTCGCCGCAGGCGCCGACATCAAGGAGATGGCGGGCAAGTCCTACATGGACGCGTTCAAGGACAATTTTGCAGCCGGCTGGGATGCGGCGGCGCGCGCCCGCAAACCGGTGATCGCGGCGGTCGCAGGCTTTGCGCTTGGCGGCGGCTGCGAACTCGCAATGCAATGCGACATGATCATCGCGGCCGACAATGCGAAATTCGGTCAGCCGGAAATCAAGCTTGGGGTCATTCCGGGAATCGGCGGCACCCAGCGCCTCACGCGCGCCATCGGCAAGGCGAAGGCGATGGAGATGACGTTGACCGGCCGCATGATGGACGCCAACGAAGCGGAGCGCTCGGGTCTCGTTGCACGCATCGTTCCCGCCGCCGAATTGATGAACGAGACGATGAAAATCGCGGCGACGATTGCCTCGATGTCACTGCCCGCGCTGATGATGGCGAAAGAGGCCGTCAACCGCTCGTTCGAAACGACGCTCGCGGAAGGCGTGCTGTTCGAGCGGCGTGTGTTCCACTCGCTGTTCGCGACCATCGACCAGAAGGAAGGGATGGCCGCTTTTGTCGAGAAACGCCCCGCAAAGTTCGAACACAAATAGTGGCGGCGATGCGGCGCGCCTTATTTGCGCACGCAGATCACCCGCACGACCGCATTCTTCGCAGCCGCCACATCGCCCCGTCCGGTGAGCGGCGCGACGCCTGCCTTTTCCAGAAATTTGCGGATCGACGCCGTCGGCACCAGCGAGGTCTGTCCGGCGGCCGAGGACGGGCCCGCGACCGCAGCGGACGCGATGTCGATCATGCCGGCGAGCTTGCCCTCGCCATCAATTGCAGCACCACCGACAAAGCCACGCGCCGGTTGCGCATCGAGCAGCACGCGTGCGCCATCAACGCCGCGCAATTTCGCAGGCGCGCCCGTGACGTTGCGCGCGCCGCCCTGGGTATCCGGCTCGGATACGCCCAGCAGCGTCAGTTCGCTACTCTTTGGCGGCTCGGAAGAGAACGGCACGACCTTCAGATTGCGCGCGCCATTGACCCGGATCAGCGCAAGATCGGACGTGGGATCCTGTGCGATCCGGTCGGCGCGTCCAAAGCCGGCAACGATGATTCCCTGACAATCTTCGGTAAACTTTCGCTCGGTCACCACATCGCCCGCGCCCGACACCACGATGCCGGAGCCATAATTCACGCGCCGTGACGTCGATGCCGTGGCGGGATCGCCGAACGGCAGATAAGAGCTCGTGATGATGTCGACCAGCGGCAGCATGATGGTTTCCATCGCCTGATCGAACTGGATGGTGATGCCCCGCGCCTCGTTGTCCTTCAGATAAACGCGGACGTGAAATTTTTTCAGGCCCTGCAGCCCCGAGATCGAGAACGCACTGGTGTTGATTGCGCTCTGTTCGACACGACGGTTGGCCGGCCGCTTCTTCATCTCATCGAACAGATCCTGCAGCGTCGCCCCCGCCATTTTTTCGCGGAACGTCTCGATCTGGATTTCCCCGCGGCCTGACGACCAGCGGCTGCCAACCGCGCCGATTTCGCTGTTCGGTACGAGCTTCGATGGAATGCCGAGCCGCACGCCCGGTGTCGCCTCGTCCTCCACAAGCCGCCAGCCGTTATAATCCTTGCGGCTGCGCATCGATGCGGCGAGCACTTGCCGCTGTTCGCGCGTCAGGATGCCGGTGTCGTCAAACCTGTTGCGCCGCTGAAACGATTTCACCGCCGCAATTGCGCGGTCGCCGAAATCAGGATCGACCGCCCCTGAAAGATCGGACGTCCAGATCAGATCGGACTGGACAGCGATTCGCTCGGCCAGCGGCAGCGCCGCATAGGCCGACCTCTGTTCGGGAGTCGCAGATGGCACGGCAGCCTCGGGAGCAGGCTTTTCCTTCTCCTTTTTGGCAGCAGCCTTCTTGGCCGGTTTTTTGGCCGGTTCGGCCTTGGACTTCGCAGACGGCTGAGAGGCGGGCTGTTGGGCGGCGGTTTGAGTCGGCAGCGCGGCCTGCGATCCAAGCGCGAGCACGATCACCGTGATCCACGCCACCGCACGCATCTATCAGTACCCCCTCACCACGCCCGTGATCTATGATGCGCGCGCAATTAGCAATTGCGCAAGACCTTGGCGGCCAGCATGGATGCCAGCCGGACGCGCAGGAATTGGGAGTCGACGCCATGCTGACCCGGGAGGAACTCGAGCGCTATGCTCGCCATATCGTGTTGCGCGATGTCGGCGGCCCGGGTCAGGCTGCGCTGAAAAACGCGCGCGTCCTGGTGGTCGGCGCCGGAGGGCTGGGTGCGCCGGTGCTCTTCTATCTCGCCGCAGCCGGTATCGGCACCATCGGTATTGTCGACGACGACCTCGTCTCACTGTCCAACTTGCAGCGGCAGGTTGTCCACACCACCCATGATATCGGCGACACCAAGGTGGACTCTGCCGCAGCGGCGATCGAGCGGCTCAACCCTCATGTCGCGGTCGAGCGCCATGCCGTACGGATCGACGCGGGCAACGCGCTCGAATTGATCGCCCGCTACGACCTCGTGATCGACGGCTCCGACAATTTCGCGACGCGCTATCTCGTTTCCGACGCGTGCTATTTCGCGGAAAAACCTCTGGTCACCGGCGCGCTCGGAACTTTCGACGCCGCGCTTACGACCTTTCGCGCGCATGAGCGCAGCACCGCAGGCGAGCCCAACCCGACTTTCCGCTGTCTGTTTCCGGAGCCGCCGCCGCCCGGTTCGATCCCGGCCTGTTCCGAGGCTGGAATTCTCGGCGCGCTGCCCGGTATCGCCGGTTCGATGATGGCGCTGGAGGCGATCCGCGAAATCGTGGGATTCGGTCAGGGTCTCGTCGGCCGGCTGCTGATGATCGACACCCATACCCTGCGCTTCGAGACCATCGAATACGCCTGGGACTGCAGCAATCCGCTATCGGGTGACGCCCCGACGATCAGGGATCTGTCGGTGCACGACAAGTCGTAGCCACCGCAGGCTACGGCACGCGAAGGACTTTCCGGCTATTCGGCAGGCTTGGTCCAGCTCGCGACGGTCACCGCACCCTTCATCACCGACCATTTGGCGTCGTCGAGCGAGTTCGGGACCAGCCGGTAACAGGTGGCCGGACTCCCCTGCTTCCAGGACGTGCAGAAGCCTTCCTTCACTGTTTTCCAGGTTCCGACAGTCTTTTCCGGTTGTTCGCCGGTTGCCTTCTTGAGCGGCTCGCGGATAGCCTTGCCGTCCGGCGTGAAAATCATGGTGAAGCGCTGCCGGGTGGTCGAGGTGGCCACGAACGGCTTGCCGTTGAAAAACAGCGACTTGATCTGATCGCCGGTCAATGCCTGCGAGTGAGCCGGCGTGAGCATCAGCGGCAAAAGTGCGAGAGCGGACAACACAATGCGCATGGGCGCCTCCGACGCTTGGTCGATTTCTTATTCTAGGCCCGGATGTGTACCGGAATAAAGCGACCGGAGGTCACACGGCAACCGATAGCACGCGGATGGTTAAGGTCACGGCCAGGCCGTGCCTTCACAAAGGCCTTATAATTCGCCGCCTCAAAGCATCGACGGCAGCACGCGATCCGGCGGCTTGTGGCCGTCCATGAAGGTCTTGATGTTGATGATGACCTTCTCGCCCATGTCGATACGACCCTCGACGGTGGCCGAGCCCATATGCGGCAACAGTACCACCTTGCCCTCGCGCGCGAGCTTCACGAGCTTCGGATTAGCCGCAGGCTCGTGCTCGAACACGTCGAGGCCTGCGCCGGCGATTTCGCCTGCCGAGATCATGCGAATCAGCGCGTTTTCGTCGATCACCTCGCCGCGCGCGGTGTTAACGACATAGGCATCCGGCCGCAGCAGCTTCAGCCGCCGCGCCGAAAGCAGGTGGAAGGTCGCCGGCGTATGCGGGCAGTTCACCGATACGATGTCGACCCGCGCCAGCATCTGATCGAGGCTGTCCCAATAGGTAGCGCCGAGCTCTTCCTCGATCTGCGCCGCGACGCGGCGGCGGTTGTGGTAGTGGATCTGCAAGCCGAAAGCCCGCGCGCGGCGCGCGACGGCCTGCCCGATCCGGCCCATGCCGATGATGCCGAGCCGCTTGCCCCAGATGCGGTGGCCCAGCATCCAGGTTGGAGACCAGCCGGCCCATTCGTTGTCGCTCGTCAGCACCTGCGACCCTTCGGCTAGCCGCCGGGGCACCGCGAGAATCAGCGCCATCGTCATGTCGGCCGTGTCTTCGGTGAGCACGCCGGGCGTATTGGTTACTGTTATGCCGCGCGACAACGCGGTCGTGACGTCGATATGATCCACGCCGTTCCCGAAATTCGCGATCAGCTTGAGATTGGGACCGGCCTGGCTCAGCACCGCCGAATCGATTCGGTCGGTCACGGTCGGGACCAGCACATCGGCGGTCCTGACCGCGTCGGCAAGATCGCCCTGCGACATCGGCTTGTCGTCGAGATTAAGTCGGGCGTCGAACAGTTCGCGCATGCGCGTCTCGACGCGCTCGGGCAATTTGCGCGTCACGATCACCAATGGCTTCTTGCGGTTGGACATGTGCTGGTGCGAGCCTTGGGTGCGTCTCGTGTTCGTCTGACATCGGCGGCGGCGTCAGCCGGTACGGTGCGACGCAGCGGCGTTCAGCCCTCCTTAACCGGCCTCGCCGAAACTGCGCCGTTCAGAACCGGCGTCTTCGTCCCCATGTAGCAGATGACCGCAACAACACAAAACATCCGGCTTGTCGCTGTCGGCACCATTTTCCTAAGTTTCGTCATGACGTCGCTGGCGCAGGCCGCCGGCGACGCCGCACCCGGCAGCGCCAGCGGATTGCCGGTGCCGCGCTACGTCAGCCTGAAATCGGACCGCGTCAATGTGCGCAGCGGCCCGACCAAGGATCATGACGTGGCCTGGGTCTTCACCCGCTCGGGACTGCCGGTCGAAATTACCGCCGAATTCGAGAACTGGCGCCGCATCCGCGATTCGGAGGGCTCGGAAGGCTGGGTCTACCATTCGCTCCTGTCCGGCCGCAGGACTGCGGTCGTCACCGCCCGCGACAAGGACCAGTTGATCGCCGTCTCGGACAGCCCGAAGGCCGACAGCGAGGTCACAGCCAAGCTGCAGCCGGGCGTGGTCACGCAGGTGCGCCGCTGCGACGGCAAATGGTGCAAAGTCAACGGTAAGAGTTTCGAGGGCTGGGTGCCGCAGGAACGGCTCTGGGGCGTCTATCCAAATGAGAAGGTGGACTAGACGTCCGCCTCTGCCTCAGGGATCGAGCCGCATCGGCAGACCGGCTTTCGCCATGTGCTCCTTGGCCTCGCGAACCGTGAATTCGCCAAAGTGGAAAATCGACGCCGCGAGAACCGCGGTGGCGTGTCCGTCACGGATTCCCTCAACCAGATGATCGAGCGTGCCGGCGCCGCCTGAAGCTATGACCGGGACGGTGACGGCATCGGCAACCGCGCGCGTCAGCGGAATGTTGAACCCCGCCTTGGTGCCGTCGCGATCCATCGAGGTCAGCAGGATTTCGCCTGCGCCGAGGCTCACGACCTCCTGCGCGTATTCCACAGCATCGATCCCGGTCGGTCTGCGCCCGCCATGGGTGAAGATTTCCCAGCGCGGCGTCTCGCCAGGTGCAGAGACTGTCTTCGCATCGATTGCGACCACGATGCATTGATCGCCGAACTTGTCGGCGGCTTCGCGCACGAACGCGCGCCGTTGCACCGCCGCGGTATTGATCGAGACCTTGTCGGCACCCGATTGCAGCAGCGTGCGAATATCCTCGACGGTGCGGACGCCGCCGCCGACCGTAACCGGCATGAAGCATGCCTCCGCCGTTCGACGCACCACGTCCAGCATGATGCCGCGATCCTCGTGACTTGCGGTGATGTCGAGGAAGGTCAGTTCATCGGCGCCTGCAGCGTCATAGGCGATCGCGGCTTCAACCGGATCGCCTGCGTCACGCAGGTCGACGAAGTTGACGCCCTTCACGACTCGTCCGTCCTTCACGTCGAGGCAGGGAATGATGCGAACTTTGAACACGAGCTATCGCGCCTCGATGAAGCCGATGATGGCCGAGACCGCCGGTCCGTCCTGAAGATAGAATCCGTGCGCACCCCGCGGTCCGCACGGATTGGGCACCGGCGGACCATTGTTATCAATCCACCGCAGCGTCGCCTTGCCACCGGCCCAGGCGACAAAGCTCTGCGCGTCCGCGGGACTCGTGCGGTCGCATTCGTCACGACGGTGGTGAACCACGAGCATGGCCGGCAAGGCCGCCGGAGTGCCCAGAATTTGTTTCGCGGGATTGAGTGCGCCGGAGACGAACACGACGCCGGTCGGTTGCGCGCCGGCCTGAATGGCCTGAGCCACGTCGCGGGCACCCCGGCTCATGCCGACGAGAACGACTTTGCGCTTTTTCTCCACTGCGGCTCGGACCAGCGAGGCCGCCTGATCCGGTGAAGTGGTGACCACGGTCTCGATACCGGCAGCGCGAATCCGCATCTCGTTGCGAACCAGGAAGTCGATCGGCACCGCGCCGCCCGCGCCCGGCATCAACACTGCCAGCTTATTGGACTGCGCGGAGGCAAAATGGGGACTGAGCGCGATCAGAACCGCAAGGCCCACGGCGCTCAACACATCACGCATCGGACTCTCCGATGGCTTGAGATTTCGCCGCGCGGATCATTGCCAGCGCTTCGGACGGATTGAGCCGTCCGTCATAGAGCGCGCGGCCGGCAATTGCGCCTTCGAGATTACGCGCGCGTGGTTCGAGCAAGGTCTTGACGTCCTCGATCGAGGCGAGACCCCCTGAGGCAATCACCGGGATCGAGATTGCGTCAGCGAGCGCGATGGTCGCATCCCAGTTGATGCCCTTGAGCATGCCGTCGCGCGAAATATCGGTATAGATGATGGCGGCGACGCCGGCATCCTCGAACCGTCGGGCAATATCGAGCACCGTCAGTTCGGACGCTTCCGCCCAGCCCTCGACGGCGACCTTGCCGTCGCGCGCATCGAGCCCGACCGCAATCTGTCCGGGATAGGCCGCTGCGGCCGCGCGAACGAATGCGGGATCGCGCACCGCCGCGGTGCCGATGATCACACGATTGACGCCCTTGCCGAGCCACCCGTCCACGGTCGCCATATCGCGGATGCCGCCGCCCAGCTGAACCTGCATATTCGTACTCTCGAGAATACGGTCCACCGCGCGTCCATTCACCGGCTTTCCGGCAAAGGCGCCGTCAAGATCGACGATGTGCAGATACTCAAATCCGGCGAGAGCGAATGCCGACGCCTGGGCCGCGGGATCGCGATTGAACACGGTCGCGCGCGACATATCGCCCTGCTGAAGGCGAACGGCGAGGCCGTCTTTGAGATCGATGGCGGGGAAGAGAATCACGCTTGCTGCCTTTAACCGTCCCTCGAGGGGGAGGTGAAGAAGGGAGGATCACGGCTTCCATTTCAGGAAATTGGCGATCAGCGCAAGCCCGAGTTTCTGGCTCTTCTCGGGGTGAAACTGCGTGCCCACCATGTTGTCGCGACCGACGATGGCGGTGACCGGGCCGCCATATTCCGCCTCCGCGATCAGATCGCCCCGGTTCGCTGGCGTCAGCTGGTACGAGTGCACGAAATAGGCATGAAGCCCGTCATCGCCCGTCGCCACCCCATCGAGCAAGGGGTGCGGCTTCTGCGACCGCAGCGTGTTCCAGCCCATATGCGGAATCTTCAGAGACGGATCGGAGGGATGGATGCGATCCACCTCGCCGGCGATCCAGCCAAGGCCTTCGACCACTTCCTTCTCGTGGCCGCGCGACGCCATCAATTGCATCCCGACGCAAATACCGAAGAAGGGTTTGCCTCGCTTCGTAACCTGGTCGTTCAACGCTTCGATCATGCCCGGAAGCGCATCGAGACCGCGACGGCAATCGGCAAAAGCCCCTACCCCCGGCAAAACGATACGGTCGGCCTTTGCGACAACATTCGGATCGCTCGTGACAACAATCTCACCATTCAAGGCATGCTCGCGCGCGGCGCGTTCAAACGCCTTTGCCGCTGAATGCAGATTGCCGGATCCGTAATCGACGATGGCGGTGGTCATAATGGTATCGTCACGGCCGCCGCTCGGGCTCCGGAAACGAGCCGAGCACGCCGGACTCGCGGCGTGGATAAAGCGCCCCCGGCGCCAGCGTGACCGGACCACGCACCACGGATTGCGTATGGGCCGGCGGCGGCGCTGCATTGGGCCGTTTGCCGGCTTGCCAGTTTACGAAGAAACGGCGCTCCGCGTCGTCGGGGTTGTCGGCAACCACGACGCCGACATTGGTCCAGCCGCGGCGCTTCAGCGTCCAGCGGCGCAGCGTTGCGCCTTCGAGCCCCACGAGAAAGGCCGTTGCGAAAAAAATCAGCATGCGCAACTCGCTTGCCACGCCCGCATAACGCAGTCCGATGTTGATGAGGACTGAGACTGCAACGAACAGCACCGCGACGAGCCACAAGCGATGCCGCAGCATCCAGAACACCGAAAGCAGAAAGCCCCACACATAGAAACCGTCACGCACGAATGTGAAGCGCGCCGGATCCGGCGTGTTCTCAGCCTTGCCCAGCGGAGGCTGATGAACGGTGTAAACGGCCATTCGGTCCTGTCCTCAGTCTCTCACCGCTCTTCCCCGCGATAGCCGGGATCCCGAGCCCTGCCGCTAGTTTCCGAGCGAACCCTTGGTCGACGGAATCTCGTTCGAAGCCTTCGGATCGATCGCCAATGCCGCACGCAGCGCCCGCGCCAACCCCTTGAAACAGGACTCCGAGATATGGTGGTCGTTCGAGCCGTACAACGTCTCGACATGCAACGTGATCCCGGCATTCATCGCGAAGGCCTGGAACCACTCGTTGACCAGCTCGGTATCGAAGGTGCCGATCTTGTCGCGGCCGAACTTCACTTTGAAGACCAGAAAGGGCCGCCCGGACACATCGATCGCGACCCGGCTCAGCGTCTCATCCATCGGCAGATGCACGTCGGCGTACCGGGTAATTCCCTTCATATCGCCGAGTGCCTGCCTCACGGCCTGACCGAGCGCGATCCCGACATCCTCGGTGGTGTGGTGATCATCGATATGCAGATCGCCCTTGGCGCGGACCGTGAGGTCCATGCGCGAATGCCGAGCCAGGAGATCCAACATGTGATCGAGAAAACCGATGCCGGTTGCGATATCCGAACGGCCGGTGCCGTCGACTGCGACCTCGACCGCGATATCGGTTTCCTTGGTTTTGCGCGCGACCTGGCCTTTGCGCATGATTCTTGGGTTCCGGTGTGAAATTCGGGGCCTTTTAACAGGGCTCCGGGCATTGTGCCACAGACCGTCCTGCCAATTTGCAAACGCCGGCTGGCGTCACTAGATCACTGTTCGCACAGGGTTAATCTGAATGTCCTCTTCCGAAACCGCGCCGGTCTGGCACGGCACGACCATTCTGACCGTCCGCAAGAACGGCATCGTCGCGGTTGGCGGCGACGGCCAGGTCTCGATCGGCCAGACCATCATCAAGGCCAATGCCAAGAAAGTCCGCCGCCTCGGAAAGGGCGACGTGATTGGAGGTTTTGCCGGCGCGACCGCCGACGCTTTCACGCTGTTCGAGCGCCTCGAAACCAAACTTGAGCAATATCCAGGGCAATTGCTGCGCGCCGCGGTTGAGCTTGCCAAGGACTGGCGCACGGATCGCTATCTGCGGCGACTTGAGGCCATGATGATCGTCGCCGACAGCAAGACGTCGCTGGTCCTGACCGGAAACGGCGACGTACTGGACCCTGAAAGTGGCATCGCGGGCATCGGGTCAGGCGGCAATTATGCGCTCGCGGCAGCGCGTGCGCTGGCCGACGGCCCGCTTTCGGCGGAAGAGATCGTGCGCAGGTCTCTCGATATAGCCTCCGAAATCTGCGTCTACACCAACCGCAGCGTGACGGTGGAAACGCTCAATGCGGCCTGATCCGGCGCAAATCGGCTTCGTCCCAGTCGAGCCGCAGCATTATGCGCTTCTGCATGACTGGCTCACCGCTCCGCATATGCGGGAATGGTGGGGCGACCCGGAGGAAGAGCTCGGATTCATCCGCGACATGGTCGAAGACCGCGATACCACGCGGCCCTTCCTGATCGTTCTCGGCGATGAACCGATCGGCTACATCCAGTACTGGTTCGTAGGCCATCACCAGAACGAGCAATGGGTGAAGGACAATCCCTGGCTCGCGGAATTGCCGGCCGACGCTATCGGGGTCGATCTGTCGATTGGCGACCCGCAGCGCTTGTCGCGCGGCATCGGCTCTGCTGCCCTTGCGGCATTCATTCGCATGCTTCGCGCCCAGGGCCACGATACGATCATCATCGACCCAGACCCGGCGAACAGCCGCGCGGTGCGGGCCTATAGCAAGGCCGGCTTCCGGCCGGTCCCGCATCTCGAAGGCCGGACCAATGGCGTCCTGATTATGCAGCATCACGCGTTCGAACATGAGTTGATATGACCGACTTCTCCCCACGCGAAATCGTCTCCGAGCTGGACCGCTACATCATCGGACAACACGAGGCCAAACGTGCCGTCGCGATCGCGCTGCGCAACCGCTGGCGAAGACTGCAGCTCGAAGGCGGGCTGCGCGAGGAAGTGCTGCCCAAGAACATCCTGATGATCGGACCGACCGGTGTCGGCAAGACCGAGATTTCACGCCGTCTCGCGAAGCTCGCTGGCGCGCCGTTTCTCAAGATCGAAGCGACCAAGTTTACCGAGGTCGGCTATGTCGGGCGCGATGTCGAGCAGATTGTCCGTGACCTGGTCGAGGTCGCGATCGGACAGACCCGGGAAAAGAAGCGCAAGGATGTGATCGCGCGCGCCGAAGCTGCCGCCGAGGACCGGGTGGTGAACGCGCTTGTCGGCGAGAATGCGAGCCCGGCAACCAAGGATTCGTTCCGACGCAAGCTGCGCAACGGCGAACTGAACGACAAGGAAATCGAGATCGAGATCTCGTCAGGCGGCGGTGGCGGTCTGCCGATGTTCGACATCCCCGGAATGCCGGGCGCCCAAATGGGCGCGATCTCGATCGGCGATATTTTCGGCAAGCTAGGCGGCAAGCCAAAGACACGCCGCGTGACCGTCTCCGAGTCGCATGATCTTCTTGTCAACGAGGAAGCCGACAAGCTCTTGGACAGCGAGACACTGATTCAGGAGGCGATTCGCGCTGTCGAGCAGAACGGCATCGTGTTCCTCGACGAGATCGACAAGATCACCGCACGAGACGGCCGCGTTGGCGGCGACGTATCGCGCGAAGGCGTGCAGCGCGACCTGCTGCCGCTGATCGAAGGCACTACCGTGTCCACCAAGCACGGGCCGGTGAAGACCGACCACATCCTGTTCATCGCGTCGGGCGCGTTCCACGTCTCCAAGCCGTCCGACCTCCTGCCCGAATTGCAGGGCCGGCTGCCGATCCGCGTCGAACTGCGCCCGCTGACGCGCGAGGATTTCCGCCGCATCCTTACTGACACCGAGGCCTCGCTGATCAAGCAATACGTCGCCCTGATGGGCACAGAAGGCGTCACGCTGAACTTTACCGACGATGCCATCGATGCGATCGCCGATATTGCTGTCTCGGTGAATTCGAGCGTCGAGAATATCGGGGCGCGTCGTCTGCAGACCGTGATGGAGCGCGTCCTCGACGAAATTTCCTTCACCGCGACCGATCGCAGCGGAGAGACGCTGACCGTCGACGGTGACTATGTCGAGAAGAATATCGGCGACCTGGCCAAGAATGCCGACCTGAGCCGGTTCATTCTCTAGCCTCCCGAGCCGCCCAGCCTCCCGAGCGTCCCAAGCGTCTCCGTTTCGTCTTTTCCCAAACGGATCGGCTGAACCGCGCTTGCGATCCGGTCACGTCCACGCCGTGGCGGGAATCGTTGCAATCCGGCATCGCTATCGCAATCCCGGCCGCCGCGACCCCCGCCAACCCCTGCGATGTCGTTGACACAAGTGGTTAATGGAATGTTATATTATAACATTCTTGGAATGGGGGCTAATAATGACCGTAAGGCGGGTCGCTGCTATCGCGTTAATCACTTTGCCGGTCATGGAGGGTACGTCTCCCGCGGCCGCGCAGTCGGTCGAGCTTCCGGCCATCACCGTGACTGGAAGCCCGATCATCCGGCGCCCGGTACGGCCGACGCCCGCCCCCGGACCACGGGACAGCGCCCCGGATACGCCGTTCGATGCCGCCACTCCGGCTCCGTCGCCCGAGATGTACCAGGGCACCTTGCCCATCGTGGCGGACCAGTTCTCCACCATAACGGTGATGACCCGAGGCGAAATCGACCGCTCGACAGGTCTGACGCTCGGCGAAATCCTGCAGGAAAAGCCCGGCATCACCTCTTCGGGCTTCGCGCCGGGCGCATCATCCCGTCCAATTATCCGCGGTCTCGACAATTACCGCGTGCGCATCCAGGAAAACGGGGTGGGCGCCAGCGGCGTATCGGAGCTAGGCGAGGATCATGCCGTGCCGCTCGATCCGCTTTCAACACAGACGGTCGAAGTGATCCGCGGTCCGGCGACGCTGCGTTACGGCTCGCAGGCCATCGGCGGTGTCGTCAATGCCGAAAACAACCGCATCCCGACGATGATCCCGCTGCGCGGACTGGCGCTTGAGGGTCGCGGCTCGATCACCACCGTCGATCGCGGCCGGGAAGGCGCCGTGCTGCTCGACGCCGGCGGCGGCAACTTCGCAGTCCACGCCGACATCTGGGGCCGCAACGCCGGCGACTATCAGATCCCGTCCTATCCGTATCTGTACCCCGAAGACCCTGCGCCCATCGTTGGCAGATGGCAGCCGAATTCGGCGAACCAGTCCAACGGTAACTCGATCGGCGGCTCGCTCGTGTTCGATCGCGGCTTCTTCGGCTTTGCCTATACGAATTACGAGGCCAAGTATCAGGTCCCGGGTCAGGAGGCGACCGCGACCCAGACCAACATCGACATGAAGCAGTCCAAGCTCACCGGCAAAGGTGAAATCCGGCCGGACAGCAATGGCGTCGAAGCGATTCGCTACTGGTTCGGATCGACTGACTACCGACACGCCGAGATCGCGGACGAAGGCGGCTTCTATGGCGAGCAGCAATGGTTCCTGAGCAACCAGAAGGAAGTACGGATCGAGACCCAGTTGCAGCCTTTCGATCTGCGCTTTGCCGCACTGACGACCGCGATCGGCCTGCAGCTCGGCCGTGAACGACTCGACGCGCCGGGCGTCGAGGGCGGCCTGTTCGACCCCAACACCACGCGCAGCATCGCCGGCTACATTTTCAACGAGTTGCGTTTCAACGCGACGCAGAAGATGCAGCTCTCCGGCCGCATCGAGAGCAACAACGTGATCGGGTCGGTCCCCGACATGTTCATCGATCCCGATCTCAGCATCTCGCGCAACCTGGCTTTCACTCCGACCAGCGGCGCGATCGGCTTCCTTCAGGATCTGCCGAACGATATGGTCGCGAGTGTCACTTATCAGCATGTCGAACGGGCGCCGCGCGCGCCGGAATTGCTCTCGCGCGGTGTGCACGAAGCAACCGGGACGTTCGATATCGGCAATCCCAACCTCACCACCGAAGTCGCGAATTCGGTCGAAATCGGGCTGCGCCGCGCCAAGGGCGCGCTGCGCTTCGAAGCGACCGGATTCTATACCCGCTTCAACAATTTCATTTATCGCAACCTCACCGGCGAAACCTGCGACGAGGATTTCGCGAGCTGTGCGCCCGGAGATGCGGGCGAGCTGGCACAGGCGGTTTACAACCAGCGCGCTGCGACCTTCCGCGGCGCGGAATTCCAGGCCCAGTACGATGTCGCGCCGCTCTGGCGCGGTGTCTGGGGTGTCGACGGTCGCTACGACATCGTCCGCGCGACATTCTCCGACGGCACAAATGTGCCGCGCATCCCGCCGCAGCGTCTGGGCGGCGGCATGTATTACCGCGACGGCAACTGGTTCGCGCGTGTGGGATTGCTGCACGCCTTCGCACAGAACGACGTCTCGGACTTCGAAACCACGACAGCCGGCTACGACATCCTGAAGGCCGAGATCAGCTATTCGTCCAAGCTGAAGAGCGATCCGACCGGGCTCACCGAAGTGAAGTTCGGTGTGATCGGCGACAACTTGCTGAATGACGATGTGCGCTTTGCGCAGTCATTCAAGAAAGACGAAGTACTGCAGCCGGGCCGTACCGTGAAGGTGTTCGCGACGGTGAAGTTCTGACGCTGCGCCACATTTCTCGAAGGTCCCGGCGCAGCGTTCACATCGCGTTGCGTCGGGACAAGTTCATTCAGGATTTCGGCTTCCTCAGCCTCAGATACAACGCACCCTCTCCGCCATGCGGGATCGCGGCGGAATCGAAACCGATCACCAGTTCGCGGAACGCCGGTAGCGCAAGCCAGAGCGGTACTGCGCGCTTGAGAATGCCGCCTTCGGTCGCGCCGCGTCCGCCTTTTCCGGTGATCACGAGAACCACACGGCCGCCGTGCGCCTGCGTCCGCCGCAGAAAGCCCAGGAGCGCATCATGCGCCTCGGCTTGGGTGTGACCGTGCAGATCGAGCCTGGCATCGATGGCGTCTCGTCCGCGCGCGATCTTCTGTTTCGCCTTGCGATCGAGCGGTGCGACACCGCGCATCGTCTTCGGAGCTGGCAGCGGCGGGGAAACCGCCGAAACGGGTACGACAGTCACCTTCTTCTTCTTCGGAGCACGGACCGGCTTTGCTGCCTCGGCGGGTTCGACAACGTTTTCCGCGATGCGCGCGCGCTTGCGGAGCGGACGAATGGATTTCGTCACACCAGACCACAGCGCGAGATCGTCGGATGAAAGCCGCCGACCTTTGCGGCTTTCATCCGCGGTCATGACGATGGCTTGTCTGATGGCTTGGCCGTCGGCTTCGCTGCGGGCTTCGCAGCCGGGCTGGCCGAAATCGGTTTGGGGAATGGATTGCCGGTCCCGGTGACGGCGCGCGGTTTTGCTGTGCCGTCCGGCTTGCGCTGCACGGCCTTCGCCTCGGCTGGCTTGGCCTGGGGCTTTGTGGATGAGGCATCAAGCTTGGGCTGCGCGGCCAGTACCGGCTTTGCGGCAGGCGCCTGTGGCTTGTCTTGGGACTGGGATTTAGCCTGGGATTTCGCTTGCGGCGTCGCCGCATCCGAGCGCGCTACAGGTTTTGCGGGGGGCACAGGCTTCGGATCGCTACGAGCCGCGGCTTGCGATCCGGTATCCGGCCTGGAGCGCGGATCAGGTTTCGGCATCGGAGCGGAAGTAGCTATCGACGCTGTCGTTGGCGGAGCCGGACTGGTCTTTGTCTCGGGCGAGACTTGCGGACTCGCATTGGCCACCAGACTGGATTCGGATGGACGAGGCTGCGGCAGAGGCATGCCGAGAGCGACGTTGTCGGGATCAAGCTCGTTCGGGATCAACATCACGAACTGCCCCTTGTGCTTGAACCGTCCGGCAGCACGCGCGGCCTCATCGCCAGCTCCGAGATAGATGTCGGCCCTGGCGGGCCCGATGATGGCGCCTCCGGTATCCTGCGCGACCATCAGGCGCCGGAACCAGGTATCGGGCTTCTCGCTGACGATCGGAAGAAGAGCGTTGACGAAGACCGGCATGCCGTAGGTGTGAATCTTGCGATCAACAGCGATCGAACGTGCGGCGGTCAGAGAGATGCCTTGCGCGCCGATCGCCTCGTCATGCTCGCCCAGATCGGTCTCGCGGAAGAACACGAAGGATTTGTTCATCCGGCGCAGCTCTTTGCCTTCTTCCGGATTTTTCTCCATGTACTCGCGGATCTTCTGCATGGAGATTTCTTCGCGGGTAACGATCCCGCGCTGAATCAGCACACCGCCGACCGCGAAATACGGGTGGCCGTTCTTGTCGGCGTAGTTCAGGCGGATCACCTTGCCGTCTTCCAGGCGAACGCGCACGGAGCCCTGGATCTCGGCAAAGAACGCATCGATCGGATTCTTGAGCCAAACGATTTCCAGATCGCGCCCGGCTATTGCACCATCCTCGATCTGGGCACGGTCGTAATAGGGCGCGGTCGCGCGCTTCACAACGCGCTTACCGGCCTTCCCCTTGCCTCCGGAACGGCGCAGCCTCTGTGTCACGAGATCCGGCGGACGCTTGTAGAGCGGCGTTGTGTAGATATCGCTCGGCCAGCGCGCGCCATCCACCACCGGCTCGTAATAGCCGGTAAAAAAGCCGTCGCTTTCGCCTTCGGCCGTCAGTTTGATTGGACGGAAGTTCTGCTCGAAGAAATGTCTCGCGCCGGCTTCATCCAGCGGCAGGGCGGCGATGGCGCGACCGCATACCTCGAACAGCGCGCCGTAGGTCTCGCCTCGCTGGCTTCTGCCTTTCTCCGATGCTCGCAGGATCGGCTTGCAGCTCGCCAGAAAGGCCGACAGCGCCTCGCCGTGGTCGTCCTCGATCCAGCCCTTGATCTCGTGCCACGCCAGGGCTTCAAAGCTGCTGTTGGGAATCTTGAGCGGATGCGCCTTGGTCGCAAGCTTCTTTTTTGCCGCCTTGGCGCGTGCCGGCTTTTTCGAAGACGTCGTGGTGCCGGTGGTTTCCGATTGCGACGCTGACGAAGACTGAAGCGTAATGACCGGAGCGACGGCGATGGCAAGAGCCAGAGAGGCGCACCGCATCTGGCGCGCGTTCAATTTCAGCAATGCCCGCCAGGAGCCCCCAATCAACCCGATCCGCTCCGCCTATTGTCCCGCCTCGGTCGCGACAAGCTTCCAGTTCGGATCGCGTGCCGTAACATCGCGTGCGAAAGTCCAGACGTCAGTGACTTCCGTCACCTTGTCGGGGCTGCCGTCGATCACATTGCCGGCCTTGTCGCGTGTCGCCGAAATCAGCTGCGATACAAATCGCACCGTGACCTGCGCCGTGCTGCCACGCAGCTCCGCACCGATAATGTCCGCGGTATCGAGCGACACGAATTTGTTTTCGACCGTTTCGCCTTTCGCCTCGCGATCCCGGATCGCGGCCTCGAAGCCGTCATAGACTTCGCGGGACAGAAGACCCTTCAGGCTTTTGCGATCGCCGGCAGCGAATGCGCCAACGATCATCTCATAGGCGGCCTTGGCGCCGACCACGAAATGCTTCGCATCGAAACCACGATCCGACAAGGCAATGGCATCGAGTCCGGTTGCCACCGCGCTGCCCTCGGCTGCGATCCCTTTCCACCGATCCGGCGCGGGTTCGGCGGGGCGCGCCATGGTTTCGGCGTTTCGGGTCGGCAGGGTGACGACCTTCTCGCTGGCCGGTGCCCGTGCATCGCGAGCGGAATACGGGTCGTAAGGCGGGCGTTCGCGCCCGGTTCTCTGACCCAGCACGCTACGCAGGCGAATGAAGATGAAAATCGCCAGCGCCAGGAAGATGATGGTGTAGATATCGAACACGTCGCGAATGCCTTTGCAGCCCGGGTCGGACGGGGCCGCCGCGTCAGCCCGAAAGCCCCGCGGCAGCCGTCCGGCGCTATAATTAAGCACCCGGTTGGCCTTGGCCAGAGGTCGCTTCGAACCAAAAAATTCAGCTTCAGGTAGCTTTTAGACGATCCCGGCCCCAAAGGCCACCACGAGACCGCCCTGGAAAACGTGCCTATGTCCCTCGGAAGGATCATCCTCGTCGGACTTTTGGGCCTGGTTATGGCCGAGGCCATCGTTTTTCTTCTGGTTGCCGGTTTATTGGGCTCGTTCGCCGCAATCGTCGCGCTGATGTCGACCTCGGTACTGGGCGTCGCGGTTCTGGCGCGGATGGGACGCCGGCTTGCCGGCCGGATCGCAGACATTTTGTCCCAGCGGGATTTCGGCGCAGCCGCGGCCCGATCCAGCGGATTTCTGAATACGCTCGGCGGGCTCTTGCTGATCCTGCCCGGCTTCGTGACCGACTGTATCGGATTGCTGCTGCTCATCCCGGCCGTGCAGCAACATCTGAGGAGCCGTCTGCCGGGCGGGCGACCCCGCCCCTCGAGCCGGGTCCTTGACCTTGAGCCCAGCCAGTGGCGCGACGTTCCCAACCGCATTTCGGAGGAGCGAAGCGGCTCGCCGAAAATCCCGCCCAGGCGCGCACGACGCAAGTGAGCCGCATCCTTGTTCCCCGCAGGAGCGTGTGATAGCCAGCCCTCCGCAAGCGCTCCGCGACAGCGCCCAACCAGGATTGACGATGGCGAACGGAACCAACGGCGGCCCCCAGTCGGCCGAGGCACAAGCTCCGCAGCTCAATGTGCTCGCACAATATGTAAAAGACTTTTCGTTCGAGAATCCGAACGCGCCGCGTTCGCTACAGCCATCGAACCAGCAGCCGCAGATCAACATCCAGATCAATGTGAATGCGGCGCCACTGCAATCCGATTTCGAGATCGACCTGAAGATCGAGGGCAAGGCCGAGATCGGCTCGTCGCTGCTGTTCGCTTTCGACCTGTCCTATGGCGGGGTATTCCGGATCCAGAACGTACCGGAAGAAAGCATTCACCCTGTTCTGATGATTGAGTGTCCGCGGCTGTTGTTCCCGTTCGCGCGCGAGATTATCGCCTCGGCCGTGCGTAACGGCGGCTTCCCGCCGCTCTATATCGATCCAGTCGATTTCGTTGGGCTCTATCGTCAGAAGCTCGCTGAGCAGGCAGGCCAGCAGCAGCCCAGCTGACGCGGCGTCAGACGCCGTAACTCCGCCACACCGCGCTTTCGCCGAGCGTGGCTATGAAAGCTGCGTGCGCCGCGCGTTCCTCATCGCTGACCCGCGGCGGAAGCGGTGATGGACGCATGCGGCCGACAGTGCTGCTGCGACCGGCGACGATCATGCGGCTGTTCGATGCGACCAGCCCGAGCGAAGTCTGCCGTGCATCGGTCAGCTCGATATAGACCTCGGCCAGCAATTCCGCGTCGAGCAGTGCGCCATGCTTGGTGCGTTTCGAGTTATCGATCTTGTAGCGCAGACACAGATCATCGAGCTTGTTGGACTGGCCCGGATGCTTGCGGCGCGCCAGCATCAGCGTATCAATGATGCGATCGCGCGCGAAAGTCGCGCGCTTTGCAAGATCGAGCTCGGAGTTGATGAAGGCCAGATCGAAATAGCCGTTATGGGCGACCAGCGGCGCATCGCCGACGAAATCGAGGAACTCGTCCGCGATCTCCAAAAACAGCGTGTGCTGTTTTAGGAACTCGATCGACAGGCCGTGAACGTTAAACGCTTCGATCGGCATATCGCGTTCGGGATTGATGTATTTGTGAAACGTCCGCCCGGTCGGGAACCGATCGAGCAATTCGACGCAACCGATCTCCACCAGCCGATGCCCCTGCACCGGATCGAGTCCAGTAGTTTCCGTATCAAAGACGATTTCGCGCAAGGCTTGTGGTCCGAATCAATGCCGAGGCGCCATGTTAGCAACCTTCGCCAGGATTTCGCGAACTTGCGCCCGTGCGGGCTCGATGCCGTGCCCGCTATCCACGATGTAGTCGGCGCGCCGGCGCTTCTCGGCGTCGGGCGTCTGCTTCGCCAACAGCGCCTCGAACTTCTCCGCGGTCATGCCGGGCCGATCCATCACGCGCTGACGCTGCACGTCGGCGTCGGCCGTTACGACGACCACCGCGTCGACGAGATCCCGGCCACCGGTCTCGAACAGAAGCGGAATGTCGAGCAGAACCACGGGCGCACCCTTCTCTCGCGCCTCGTCCAGAAACCGGTCGCGAGAGCGTGCGACCATGGGATGGACGATGGCTTCCAGCCGCTTCATCGCATCCGGCTTTCCCACCACTTCCTTTGCGAGCAACGCGCGATCCACCTTGCCGGCGCGGCTCGTGCCCGGGAATGCGGCCTCGACGAGCGAAACCGCCTCGCCCTCGTAGAGCGCATGAACCGCCGCATCGGCGTCATGGACCGGTATGCCCTCCTCCGCGAACAGTTTCGCCGTGGTGGACTTCCCCATCCCGATAGAACCGGTGAGACCGAGGATAATCATCGAGAGCCTTTGGTCGATGCCCGGAATGACCGCAACAAGACCTATTCCTTCAGGAAGCCCAGCTGACGCAGGAACGCCAGGAGCGGCAGCAGCGGCATGCCGAGAATCGTGAAATAATCCCCCTCGACACGCTCGAACAGATGCACGCCGAGCTTCTCGAGCTGATAGCCGCCGACGCTCTCCGTGACCGAGGGCCCGGCCGCTTCCAGATATTCCTCCAGGAACCGATCCGAGAACGGCCGCATCCGTAATCGCGCCGTATCCACCACCTTGAACAGGACCGAGCCATCCTGAACCAGTGTCACGGCCGAATGCAGCGTGTGGCTCTGGCCGCGCAGGCGCCGCAGCTGCTCGCGCGCCTCGTCACGGCCGGCCGGCTTGTTGAAGCGAACCGAGCCCATTGCAAGCGTCTGATCCGCGCCAACGACGATTCGTGACGGCATCCTGTGGGATACGGCGCTCGCTTTTTCCCACGACAGCAACAGCGCGAGTTCGTCAGGATCGCGCTGGGCGCCAAGTGTCCTTTCGATCGCTCGTTCATCGATCTGGGCTTGCACGATCTCGATCGGAATTCCGGCCGCGCTGAGCATGTTGCGGCGAGCCAGACTTTTCGAGGCCAAAATCAGGGGAGCCGGAGCGGACCAGAATTGCATGTCGTGTCCACTCAGAACGACGGCGCGCGCCGGCGTTCGGCAAGAAACTGAAGAACCGCAGCCGCCGTCTCTTCGATCGAGCGTCGCGACACATCGATCAGCGGCCAGTTATGGCGTTCGCAAAGCTTGCGCGAGAAGGTGATTTCGTCCGCGACCGATTGACGGTCGATATACGCAGCTTCGTTGTGATGTGCCCTCAAACCGAGAAGCCTGTTCTGCCGGATCTGCACAATGCGTTCCGGACTCGCGAATAACCCCACGACCAGCGGCTTCGTCAAGGATTCGAGCTGCGGGGGCACCGGCACGCCTGGCACCAACGGATAATTAGCCGTCTTGACCCCGCGATTGGCAAGATAGATCGAGGTCGGTGTCTTCGACGTTCGAGAGACGCCCACAAGCACGACATCCGCTTGCTCGAGATCGTCCACGTGCTGCCCGTCGTCATGCAGCATGGTGTAATTCAGTGCGTCGATCCGCTTGAAATATTCGGCATTGAGCGTGTGCTGTGCGCCGACGCGCGGCGTCGTCGTGGCGCCAAGATAGGACTGGAACACGCGGAGCACAGGCCCGAGGATCGAGCGGCACGGCAGGCTGAGCTCTTCGCATTTCCTCTCGAGCCGGCCGATCAACTCCTCATCCAGCAGCGTGTAAAGGACGATGCCCGGCGATTCCTCGATCTCCGTCAGAACCCGGTCGAGCTGCCTCTGCGTCCGTATCAGCGGATAGACGTGCTCGATCGGCGATATATGCGCGTATTGCGCGGCCGCTGCATGCGCCACTGTCGTCAGGGTCTCGCCGGTCGAGTCGGAGACCAGGTGCAGGTGAAAGTAGCTCGGATTTCGATGCGGCAATGCTCGGCTCGGACGGGAAATGTACAGGACAGGATGTGCGCCGCTGGGGAGAAGGCCACGCTCCCGGGCAAAGCGCAAGACGAGCGGAGGGAGGGCTGGCGGAATCCTCCACATTCCTGCCGGATTGGACAGAATCCGGGAAATTGCGGATGCTGATGTTGATAGCCGGGCAACCTGGGTATGGATCGGGGATGAGGTTACGACAGACCATGAAATTCAAGGCATTCGGCCTTGTGGAGCGATGTGAACAAGTCCGGCGGGCTATCGGTGATGTGTGCAGAAATGACTCGCAATCCTGCCGCTACGACTCATGAGTCCAATCAACCGCGTAAAAGAAACTGAATAGAAGATTCTTAGAGTTTTTAAGGGAAGGACCCCTGCGGTGAGTGCCGTTGTGAAGAAACCCCTGCTCAATGTGCTGAACGGCCATCGTGAGGCCATCCCTCCGGTCTGGATGATGCGGCAGGCGGGCCGCTACCTTCCGGAGTATCGTGCAACGCGCGCCAAGGCTGGTTCGTTCCTTAGTCTCTGCTTCAATCCCGAACTCGCTGCCGAGGTAACGCTGCAGCCGATCCGCAGGTTCGGTTTCGACGGCGCTATTCTGTTTTCCGATATTCTGGTCATCCCTTACGCACTCGGCCGGAAGGTCGACTTCGTGGCGGGTGAGGGGCCGAAACTCGAACCGATCGACGCTCCTGAAACTGTGCAGGCGATCAACCGCGCCGTTGATCATGGATTGCTCGATCCGGTCTACCAAACCATCCGCCGGGTGAAGCCGGAGTTACCGGATACCGTGACATTCCTCGGTTTTTGCGGAGCACCCTGGACGGTCGCGACCTACATGATTGCCGGCCATGGCACGCCGGACCAGGCGCCGGCTCGGCTTTTCGCCTACCGTCATCCCGAAGCTTTCGACGATCTGATCAATGTCCTGGTCAAGGCGTCCGCCGAATATCTGATTCGCCAGCTGAAGGCCGGCGTCGACGCGGTCCAGATCTTCGATACCTGGGCCGGGGTTCTGCCTCCGGAGGAGTTTGCGCGCTGGTCGATCGCTCCAACCCGCCGGATCGTTCTGGCGGTGCGGGAGGCGATACCGGATGCCAAGATTATCGGGTTTCCTCGCGGCGCCGGCGCTTCGCTTGCCAATTACGCAGCCGAGGTCCCCGTCAACGCGGTCGGACTGGATTGGATGATCGACAAGACATTTGCGCGTGAGCGCGTGCAGTCGATCAAACCGGTCCAGGGCAATCTCGATCCTCTTGTCCTCATCGCCGGCGGGGAGGCACTCGATCGGTCCGTGGATGCCGTCACGCGTGCGTTTTCGGATGGTCCGTTCATCTTCAATCTCGGCCACGGGATCACACCCGAGACGCCAATCGAAAATGTCGAGCGGATGCTGCGGCGGGTCAGGGGCCGTTAGATGGCAAGGTCGGCCACCGGTCGTGTCGTCCTTCGCGCGGCGGCAGGACTGGCCATTACCGTTCTGATGACAGCGCTGCTGATGTGGTGGAATCCGTCCGGGCTTTATCTGTGGCTGAAGGCATTGCACGTGATTGCCGTCATCGCCTGGATGGCCGGCATGCTCTACCTGCCGCGCCTGTTCGTCTACCATTGCGAGGCGGAGCCGGGCTCGAAGCAGTCCGAAACCTTCAAGGTCATGGAGCGCCGGCTTCTGCGGGCCATCATCAATCCGGCGATGATCGTGACTTGGATCGTTGGCTTGTGGCTGGCCTGGGACGCCGGCTTTTTCAAAGCGGGCTGGCTGCACGCGAAATTAGCATTGGTCCTGGCGATGACGGCGATGCACGGCTTCCTTTCGCGCTGGGTGCGCGCCTTTGCCGCTGACCGCAATCTGCACAGCCAGAAATTCTATCGGATTATCAATGAGGTACCGACGATCCTGATGATCGCAATCGTAATCCTCGTGGTCGTGAAGCCGTTTTGATGTTAACAGCGATCGGCATTGTCACAGAACGGCCACTTGCGGAATCCAAAGCTGGTCCGTATCTTTGATTCATCCCCCCGAACGCAGGCGGATGCCAGTCAGCCCAACGGTCCATCCGTAAGGCGCAAGCATCGGCCGGGGCTACTGCCCGTCAGACCAAGACTGCCTGTCAGCCAAAGACTTTCGGCACGACCTCCCGGCAAAGACCTGCGGATCCTCTCCTGAATCCCCGCCGCTGTTTCGATTTTTTCGTCTGGCGCCGGTGATCTCCATCCCAAGGACTACCCCCTATGCGGGAAGTAAAGCTTCAAGACCTCAAGACCAAAACACCCGTTGAGCTCCTCTCCTTTGCCGAAGAACAGGAGATCGAGAATGCGAGCACCCTGCGCAAGCAGGAGCTGATGTTCGCCATTCTCAAGCAGCTCGCTGCAAAAGAAATCGACATCGTCGGCGAAGGCGTCGTCGAAGTGCTGTCCGACGGTTTCGGATTTCTCCGCTCGCCGGAAGCGAATTATCTGCCCGGGCCGGACGATATCTACGTTTCGCCGTCGCAGATCAGGCGGTTCGGTCTTCGCACCGGTGACACCGTCGAAGGTCACATCCGTTCGCCCAAAGAGGGCGAGCGCTATTTCGCGCTGCTCAAGGTCTCGACGATCAATTTCGAGGACCCCGACAAGGCGCGACACAAGATCAATTTCGACAACTTGACCCCGCTCTATCCCGACGAGCGGCTGAAGATGGAGCACGACGATCCGACCAAGAAGGATCTGTCGGCCCGCGTCATCGATATCGTGGCGCCGATCGGCAAGGGTCAGCGCGCACTCGTGGTTGCGCCACCCCGTACCGGCAAGACCGTGCTGCTGCAGAACATCGCGCATGCGATCACGGCCAATCATCCCGAATGCTATCTGATCGTGCTGCTGATCGACGAGCGGCCGGAAGAAGTGACCGACATGCAGCGCTCGGTGAAGGGCGAGGTGGTGTCATCGACCTTCGACGAGCCGGCGTCGCGTCACGTTGCGGTTGCCGAGATGGTGATCGAGAAGGCGAAACGTCTGGTGGAGCACGGGCGCGATGTCGTGATCCTGCTCGATTCGATCACGCGTCTTGGACGCGCCTACAACACGGTGGTCCCATCATCCGGCAAGGTGCTGACCGGTGGTGTCGACGCGAATGCGCTGCAGCGGCCGAAGCGCTTCTTCGGTGCAGCGCGTAACATCGAGGAAGGTGGCTCGCTCACCATTATCGCGACCGCGCTGATCGATACCGGCTCGCGCATGGACGAAGTGATCTTCGAAGAGTTCAAGG
>VFQN01001409.1_pt1 | contig 40452 bp, 37 predicted proteins | sample 3512371 | NCBI WGS metagenome assembly VFQN01 (sample SAMN10412370, study PRJNA504923) | tailings metagenome | isolation source: Replicate 2 from Balatoc abandoned mine | place: Philippines: Itogon, Benguet | collected 2017-08-28 | reverse complement strand
TGGGATCTATCATCGCCACCACACGCCACTCGGGGCTTTTGCTGAGTTCTTTGATTAGGTTAAAGGAGGCATCTTCTACACCGATGACGATCACTGGTTTGCCTTGTAGAGCAATACTATTGAATAAGCGCCGTTCTTTCCACGCTCGGTAAAGAAAGCGGCTACCACCCATGGCTAAAATGAGTAGCATGGGGTTCAAGATCAATACTGAACGTGGAATAACAATAGAAGGGTGAGCGAGTAGCGCATAAGCTGCGCTCAATAAGGCTGCAAAACCAACAGCGCGCATAATACGTTTCAAATCAGGCAAACTTGCAAAGCGCCAAAGACCTTTGTAAAGCCCAAAGCTATAAAAGCAAATACCATGAATTAAAAAAATCACAGGTAATGTTTGCCAAAAGTAGCCAATAAAGCTAGCTGGCACCTCAAAGTTAAAGCGGAGCATAAACGAAAAAAACCATGCCGCAATCAAAACAATCGCGTCATGTGTAAATGCGAGGAAGGACAATATACGAGTAGGGAGCCGTAGCATAACTGTGAATTAAAAATCAATGCGTGATGTTATCACGCCTTAATACTTTAACTGCTGTTAGTATAATAATCTTGATATCAAACCAGAAAGATTGGTGTTTCAGGTAATACACATCTAATTCAACTTTTTGTGGGATAGGTATCTCGTCGCGCCCATTGATTTGGGCCCAGCCGGTAATTCCTGGTTTAAGTGTATGTACCTTTTTGTCAGTACGTAGGCTGATAAGATCATCTTGGTTAAATAAAGCCGGGCGAGGGCCGACAATAGACATATCACCTTTCAGTACACTCCATAATTGCGGTAACTCATCTAAACTGCTTTTACGAATAAAGCTTCCTACGGGGGTTAAATATGCGTCAGAATTTGCCTGTTGATTCATTAAATGCGTGGCAATCTGCGGAGTCCCTATGCGCATGGAGCGAAACTTCGGCATCATAAAAATCTGATTATTCCTGCCAATGCGCTGGCTCCAATATAAGGCTGGACCTTTTGACGTTAGCTTAACCAGTAAATAAGTTGCTATGACGAGGGGAAGTAGAAGCGCAACACCAACTACAGTCAGTAAAATATCAAACAGTCTTTTGAGCATCATTATTTTTTGTTAGTAGCGTTTTAGCCATACCACTCTGGAAGCTCAGCTTTGGTTGCCAGCCAAGCATGACTCTGGCTTTAGTAATGTCAACCTGTAAACTGCCGAGTAATCGCTGTGTTAAGCCAGATTTTCCGATTAACTTAAAGAGCTTTTCTAAAGTCGATGATGGCACAGAAAAAAGCCATGGATTTCGGTGATTCAATTGCCGGATTGTTTTCACTAATTCAGCAGTAGACATGTCGTCACCATCTGAAATCAGAAATGTCTGATTGGCCGCTTGAGGGTGCCAACTGCATAAAATAATAAAATCCACCAGATTATCTAAACTCACAAAACTCCGTTTGTTGTTCACTGCAGCAAATGGTAGCGGCAATGGCAACAAGCATAACTTGATTAATTGCTTAAAATTAGCTTTAACACCAGGCCCGTAAATAAGGGGTGGGCGAATAATCACCAATTCAAGCTGATGCGCTGCGCAAAATTCCTTTAATTTAATTTCAGCTTCAAGCTTGGTCTGACCATAGGCGTCTAATGGAGAAGGGGTGTCTTTTTCGGTAAAAGGTTCTACCGAAGTTTCACCATTGACTTTCACCGAGCTAAGAAATATGAAGCGTTTGATCTTCAGACGTTTTGCTAATTCCGCCACTTTGAGAGTGTAATCAATATTTACGGCGGCATAAGCCTGGTAAATATCTTCTGCCGTATCATTCATCACATGTGCACGACCTGCTAAGTGAATCAAGGTGTCTGCGTAATAAGCTTCAGCATACGATTCCGAATTAAGTAGCTCGTTTGCCAGTTCACGACTTAAATTAATTGCATCATGTTGATCAAATAATGTTTTATTTAAGTATTGACCTACAAATCCGCCGGAGCCGGTAATTAGAAATTTCATTACTTAAGCCTTGGGAGCCGACCATACCGTTCTATTGATGTAATCGACATAGCTTGTCACTACTTTTAATATTTGTGTCGATACAAATTGATTTTCATAATCTGCGACCGCATTTACAGTGCGATTACCGTCATGATGATGACTAATGGTAATTTTTATTGCATCCAGTACACGCTCTTTTTTCAGGCCGCTCATAATGAGGGTGCCAACATCCATGCCTTCAGGGCGCTCATGTGCGTTTCTAATCGTGATTGCTGGCAGATTAAGCAGGGAGGCCTCTTCCGTAATGGTGCCACTATCAGAAATCACACACAAAGCTTCCATTTGTAGTTTAATGTAATCACAAAAACCAAATGGTTTCATAAATTGTATATGAGGATGCAGGTTTTGCTTGCCCAAGGCATCCAGTCGTTTTTGCGTTCTTGGATGGGTTGAAACAATCACCGGCAAGTCATATGTTTCAGCGACGCAGTTGAGTGTATCCAGTAAGTCAGAAAGGTTTTCTGTACTATCGACATTCTCTTCACGATGGGCACTTACAATAAAAAAACAATTTGACTTTAATTTCATTGCCGTTAATACATCAGAACTTTCAATTTTCGGCATGTAGTAATTAAGTACTTCACGCATATGCGATCCGGTTTTGATAATGGTCTCCGGACGAATTCCTTCTGCCAGCAGATATCTGCGCGCATGTTCGGTCAGTACCATATTGATATCGCTAAGATGGTCGAGAACCTTGCGGTTTAATTCCTCTGGCACACGCTGGTCGAAGCAGCGATTACCAGCTTCCATATGAAAAACCGGGATTTTTCTACGTTTTGCAGCAATCACTGCCAAACAGGAATTGGTATCACCATACAGCATGACTGCATCCGGTTTTTCAAGTGAAAGTACTTCATCCGCCTTTTCGATGACACGTGCAATGGTCTGAGCTGCATTTTCACCAATCGCTTCAAGAAAATAATCTGGCTTGCGAATGCTGAGATCATCAAAGAAAACCTGATTCAATTCATAATCGTAGTTCTGCCCGGTATGCACCAATATATGTTTGGTGTGCTGATCAAATGCGGCTATCACGCGGCTCATTTTGATGAGCTCCGGACGGGTCCCGACAATGGTCATGACTTTAAGCATTCATCTCTTCCTGTATGTAATCCAATTTCAGCAACAGAGTTTTTACTTGCTCAACATTCAATCTTTGAGTGTTGTGAGAAGTATAATCATCAAACTGAGCTATTTTCTCTTCGCCTTCGCTAAAGTATTTCGCATAGTTCAGGTCACGATTATCTGCGGGAATGCGATAGTAACCGCCCATATCCTGGGCATGTGCCATTTCTTCTCTGGAGATCAGCGATTCATAAAGTTTCTCACCATGCCTCGTACCAATCAGACGCAGTTCGCTATGCTGATTGAACAGTTCTTTCAGAGCGATTGCAAGGTCATGCACAGTAGAGGCGGGCGCCTTCTGCACAAAGATATCCCCTTGCGTCCCATGTTCAAATGCATACAGAACGAGATCTACTGAATCTTCCAGTGACATAAGGAAACGCGTCATATTGGGGTCTGTGATGGTCAGTGCCTGCCTAGATTTAAGTTGAGAGACAAACAGTGGTATCACAGAGCCACGTGATGCCATCACATTGCCGTAGCGGGTTGCACAAAATACAGTACTCTCTTCAGGTTGCAAACGTGCTTTAGCCACCATGAGTTTTTCGGCCATTGCTTTAGAAATGCCCATGGCATTAATTGGATAAACGGCCTTGTCTGTACTTAATACCACGACGCGATCGACTTTATTGGCAATCGCGGCATTCATGACATTTTCAGTACCCAAGACGTTGGTTTTTACTGCTTCCATTGGATAAAACTCACACGAGGGTACCTGTTTTAATGCAGCAGCATGAAATACATAGTCCACGCCCTGCATGGCTTGAGAAATGCTTTGATAGTCACGTACATCGCCAATATAGAATTTAAGCTTAGTGTTATTGAGCGCAATGCGCATGTCTTCCTGTTTTTTCTCGTCCCGGCTAAAAATCCTGATTTCACGCACATCGGTTGATAAAAAACGCTTGAGTACCGTATTGCCAAAAGAACCGGTTCCGCCGGTGATCATGAGGACTTTATTATCAAACACGGTTATTTCCTAAAGATTGATAGTATTGATGTAATTGTTTTATAAGCACAGGCCAAGACGGGGCTACATACCCAGTCGCCAGTTTGAATTTTTCAGCATTCAAAGAACGATCAATTTCAACAGACTTATCCTCAATAATCGCGGTTTTTTGATCATATTGTTCTGCAATTAGCGAAAGTAGTTCAAATTTTGACACTGGGCTTGAAGCTACATGATAAACCCCCTGCAGATGAGAATTGGAGATTATGTAATCATGAATAATTTCAGCCAGGGTGATCGTTGGAAGGCCGGAAAAAATAGCTTTGCTGTAACCTTTGCAACTTTCTTTTTGCGATAAAAACCAGTCAATAAGGCTATGTTTACTTTGCAGTTCATGGCCGACAATAGACGTTCTTACCGTGACTGTATGTGCATAGTCAAGCTCGCCAATAAATTTTGACTTTCCATATAAATCAGTGGCATCTGAAGTGTCTTCTTCTGTGTAGTTACCTTTGCAGCCTGAAAACACACAATCAGTACTGATCTGCAAAAGTTTAGCTCCTGCTAAATCACACAGCCTTGCTAGATGATGCGGAAGCATGGCATTAATCGGGAGCGTAATAAGCGGGTCGTCTACCTCAGCTAGTTGCTTGACTAAACCAATACAGTTGATTACATAGTCTGGTTTTATCTGTGCGAGTATGGTGGTTAAAGTATGGTGATTTAAAACGTCTACATCAGCAATGATTCTGGCGTGATTGTTTTCGCTAAAAAAACGCAAAGTACTTTTGTTGCGGATTGTCCCCCATACCTCATGTGTGTTTTTCTCAGAAAAAAAACGGAACATGGCACTACCCAGCATACCACTGATTCCGAGTATTAAAACTCTCAATTTAACGCCCCTGTTTTTGTTGAATCGCTTTTTGTAGATAAGTGATAAGCGAATGCATCACTAAATGATGCTGGAAGTGCATTTTAAAATAGTTTTGCCCATTTAGCCCCATTTGTTCCAAATCATTCTGCTGAGTTTCATACAATTGCATGATTGCCTCTACCAGTAAATCTGCGTTTTCAGCTGGTACGGTTAACCCGGCTTTGGCTTCCTGGACAATGCGCGCGCCTTCGCCATCTAGGCAGGCAATCACTGGTTTTCCAGAAGCTAGATACGCCTGGATTTTGCTTGGAATAGTCAATTCAAAAATTGGCTGTTTGGCGAGTGTTACCAGTAAGGCAGACGCTTGTCTGAGTAAATGCGGCATGGCGTCAACTGGATGATGGCCCGCAAGCACGATGTTATTCACTTGTCGGCTATTGATTTGCGCCTTTAACCAATCCAGTTTGCTGCCGCGGCCAACGATGACAAGCTTGATCTGTGCATTTGACTTGAGTTTCTCAGCGGCATCCACAATGGTTTCAATGGCTTGTGCAGAACCAATATTGCCAGCAAACATGACATTGAAACCTGTCTCCAGTGCTTTAATAGATACTTGATGTACAGGCTCTGGACTCATAAATGAATCATCCACAGAGTTAGGTAAATATTTCACCGGTGTACCGGGCGGGCTGAGTCGCTTGATTTGCGGGATAAATGCAACGGATTGCGCCAAAATCAAATCCGTGTGTTGATAGGCAAAGGACACTGCCTTCTCAAGCATTTTTAAAGCAAGCTTCGATTCAATGTGCCCGGTGGCTGACACACTTTGTGGCCACAAATCCTGCACCCACAATACCACCGGTATTCTTTTCAACCAACCGATAAATGAAGCCGGAATCACCTGAAAAATAGGCGATGGCGCGTAAACGAAAATAACATCAATTTTTTTTTTTCGCAGTAAAAGTGGGCCAAATAACAGGCCTGAAATAATAAACGAAAGATAATTTAGGACAAGTTTGTATTTGTTGCTCTTGCCTCTTGCAATCATAGGTAGCCGATGGACCTGGATATCATTCCATAGTTCTTCCATTGGCTTTGCACCGCTATATCCCTGATAAAAAATTCCTTCAGGATAATTAGGCATCCCTGTGAGTACCTCTATCTCATGGCCTGACTTCTTCAAATCACGTGCTACTTCATTGATTCTGAAGCTTTCAGGCCAGAAGTATTGAGAAACGATCAGCACTTTCATTTTGAATTTTTTTTAGGTTTAGTCGAGATGAGTTTATTAGCAAGAAATATGATTAGGATATTCAACACTAATGAGCCAAACAGCAAATAAGATTGCCTAGGCACATAACCAAAACTTGCAAACCTGAACGCGATGACCTGCGCAAACAAGGAACAAAGAATCACATTTTTTCCACTAAGCTGATAAGTGGCATACTCAATGAGCGCGGCAACAAATCCTATGGTCAGCATCGCAAAAAACAAAAAAACAAATGATCCAGGATAAAAGAAAAAAGCGACGATCCCAGGTAATGAAATAAAGTGATGTTTACTTTTATCAGTTTTTACATAAGAAGACTCTATGAAGTTATTGTCATAAAAGCTAGTTTGGTTCTCGTCATAAACTTCATTCAAAGCTTCTTTCCATAAAAGCCAGCCTAACTTAGGGTAACTTGAAACAGCCATGACTCCTTCCATGCCTACCCATCTGTCGATAAACAGCGGTGTAGCGCTGGCATGCATTTCTTCAATAACCTCTGCTTCAGAAGCAAAGTTATTAAAAAGATCCGCACGTATGAAATTAACGATATATACAGAACCGACAAATAAAATTGAAAAAACAAGAGGTACGATAAATACGTGTCGCAATCTGAATGTGATGCCACTGAACTTCAGGTTTCTGAATACTCCGTAAAGTAATGCAGCTGAATTCAGGATCATCCCTCTGCTTAACAGAGACACATTCGATACAAATGCCTCAATCAGCCCCAGGGAAATGGTGATTGAGGAGATTGTTTTTTTGATCTGGAACTCAAGCCAGAGTATGACTGCCGAAATAGAAGCCAATCCAAACAGTAACAGCCATTTGTAAACGCCATTTAAACCGAAAGGCAAAATGGTTCTGGTAATGCTACCTCTTTGATACACGCCTAAACACACATTGCTTATGCCTACAGCTAAAATTAACAATAAAAAAGCTAGCCAGATGCTTTTGCGATAGCGAACATAGAAGTCAAATAACCCCGTTTTTACAGCATCGTTTTTTTCTGGATAATTGAATAAAAAGCGTTCTCTTAACAGACTTGCGGCCAGCAGTCCCAGAAAAGCGATGCTGCTGACCACTAAGCTTTTATCGAATGCTGCGGCTGAACCATCGAAATTACCAACCGGTACATAAAATATACCATCGGTCGAAATAAGTCTGATGGCGCACTTGAGCCAAAAACCTATCCAGAAAAAAATCCCGATAAAGGTATCGAAGAAAATGGCATTTCGTCTAAAACCAAAATAAAGCAAGAGATTGCATGTGACGCTGAATATTAAATAGACATGCGACTGACCTATATATTTGGGAGCGCTGATGACATAAAGTAGAAATATGGCCGCCCAGAATAAATAAATAAGCGGTTTTGATAATTTGTTGTCAGCCAGAGATGCGTAGGTAAAGTTCATTTTTATTTTCTTTTTTTATGTTGATTTAAACGGCTCAAGTAAACGCCCCACAGGAAAAAACTGAGTATACCGGGGTAAGGCTGCTTTAAGCCCATGTAGAAGATATTTTCTATCAGCAGAAGAAATATAATCGACAGTAGCGGGTATAAGAGATTTGCTTTACAAATGACCTGGCGATATTGAGTCCACGTGCTGTAAGCAGTAAATATAATCAACGCCAATATTGGCAAAAGTCCGACCAAGCCAAAATTATAAATGAAATCCAGGTAGTAGTTGTGAGGGCTGGCTGCGTTACCGCGCTCTGAAATATGTGAATGACCTACCAGAAAAGTTTGAGGATGCTTTTGCATTGTGTCTAAATAGTTTTGCCAACCAGCAGATTTTTGATCCCAGCCGTACTGTACTTTGGTAATCATGCTGACCGGTCCGGTCGCTGAATCGGCGTTTTTCATCAGGCTGAAATGCTGGTGGTAGGTAAAAATAACAACAATGATGAAAATTATGCCTAAAAAGGATTTTAACCGTTTATTTTCTTTCAGTTTTCCGAAGAAAATAACATAAGACAGCATGCAAATAAGATAGGCAGCGACAATGAAAAGCGAGCCTGTCATTACCGAATATATCGCCAGCAACAGCCATAGCAGCAATAGCAGGTAAGGCTGGTAAGCGTCACGCCACAAACGCTCGAAAATAAAGCTGTAACTGATAATGAACATGACAGGCACATAATGCAAGTATTGATAGATACTGAATATTTTCATGGATGGCAATAACGTCACCGATCCTGTAAACAGCGTGAATGCCAGTTGTAAGGAAACCACAATTAATATTGTGTAGAAAAATACTTTTTCGAAGGTGAATGTAGCCTGGAGTCTGTTCTCTTCAAAAAACTGGCCCGAGATCAGCGCAAACATCGGCAAAGTGAATTGTGCGATTTGAATAAATTTGGACTCTTGCGCAAGCGTTGACGCCGGGGTGCTGATAATAACTGCCACAGTCATCAGCACAAAAGAAAGAAAGATGAATAGTAGGGAAACCCTGGCACGTGAAAAAGCACCGATACCCAATAAAATTGCTAAGTTAGCAATGATGGAAAAGGGAAATGGCAGTTTTAATATGGAGCGATTGCTATCGAAAAAAAGATCTGTCGCTGTGAAGATGCCGGAACCGAATTGAAAGAAAACAGGCAGAACCAGAAAGCATAAAAGTAATGGCGTTATCTGGGTAAAGGTCTTTCTCCAGTTTGCTAAATGAGTCAGCTCATACGACTCATAGCTTTTGTAAAACAACCATGCCAAAACCGAGCTGAACAGATACATGGCTGCCATGAACCAGACGCCTAGAAGGTAATAAACCAGTGGCGTGATGGCGACCAAAAAGACGTTCATTAACACATCCGGGCCGAATAAATCATGGTCGGCGTGTGTTTGTAACAGCCGGTGTCGGGTCAACTGTGCAATCACCATAGGCACGGCGCCTATCATGGATAAGCCAACCGCTTTCCAGAATAAAGGTGACTTGTTAAAAAGCGTGAGCATGGACGATGTTAGTATCAGGCATACACCTATGATGAAAAATAGAGCCATCAAAATTTTCAACAATTTCGGGTATTGAATATGGTTGTTCGCCTTTTGAGTAAAGACCATCGTTGGGCCAAACGCGTTGGCAATGACTGACCCCAAGATGCCCCCGAGCGCAAAGGCAACAAACAAATCACTTGCGACAGGCTTTCCTAGTAAATCAACCATCAACAGCCGGAATTCATAAACAGTGATACCAATGACCGCAGTTGATCCAATTTGCGGGGATATTTTTCTGAGCGTGTTGTAAAGCTGGTTGAGGCCAGTACTCGATATGCGTAAATAGAATCGCCCGCTTAAGCAAAGTGGCAAACTCGCCCAAAGCAGCATGCCAAGTAAGGGGAAGGGCATCTTGGCAATTAACCAAACCAATGCAAAAGCAAGCAGAAGCGATTGCATCAGGAAATATTGAAAAGCTATTTTTTTGTGATTAAGCCGTTCCATTTCTGAAAGGAATACTTCATCCAGCCACTCAATTGATCTGCGTAACAGCAAGAGGAGCGTAATAAACGCATTGACATTGGATATTGATGAAAGCCAGTAAGCAACAGCTAACAAAGGCAGCAATAAAATGAGTCGGTAGTAGAGTAGCTGGTTTGCTTCTAATCCCGTAGTGCTTTTTAAAATCAGATTTCTGGCATTGGCTGAAAATGCGCTAAATAAGGCTAAAGTAATAGCTTGGGTAATCGCAATGTCTGCTGCCAGTTCTCCTAAGCCGGCAAGGCCACAAACGATTAGCAGGCCGGTCATTGCCAAATTGCTGGACATGAATGCAAAAGGGAAGTAGGAAGGTTTTAGCATCGCGATTGTTCAGTACTTTTGACAGGGCCATCTTTTTTGTGACTTTCTGATGTCTGCTATCAGAGCCTCAATTTTAGACCGGCTCAGGAATCTATTTTGCCGCGAGGTGTATTTTAGCAGAGAAGACCTTGAAAACAGGAGTGGTCGTTTTATTTTTTTAAAATATGAAAATAGATGTCAAGAATCTGGGCCGCGCTATTTTCAATAGAGAAATGAGCACGAGCCCAATCCCGCGCTTGATTGCCTAAAGTTTTTCTAAAAGACTGGTCCAGAACCAGGGTATCGATCGCATTTGCCAATAATGTAGGTAAGGGGTGATCGATCGCCAAACCAGTGACCCCACTGATGATCGCATCTTCCAGCGGATGTTTGATTGCAACAATACTTGGGATGCCAAAAAGCGCTGCTTCAAATACCGGCCTGCCACACGCATTCAAGTGCGAAGGAAAGCAAATCACATCCATGCCAGGGTAAAACTTTCGAATGTCTGGCAGGAAGCCTTTGAAGGTCACGTGCTGTTCAAGGCCATTTTCCCTGACGAATCGTTTGGCTTCTGCAAGCACATCCTCATAAAAGCCCAGTTTTTTTAGCAACCATTGTTTCAAGCCCGTCGTATCTCTTGCATTCTCACCAGCGATCGTAAAGTGGACTTTTCTTTGTCTTTCGTTGATGAGAATATCTGCTGCTTGCAAGAGTTCATACACGCCTTTGGAGCGTAACAGGACACCTGCCATGCCGACGTTGACGACGTCTGCGTTCGCCTGGCTTTTGGTATAGTCCATATCGATACTGATTCCGTTATGAATGACAGTAGTCTTAAGCCAGGAGGGAACTGAGGCACGCACGGTTTCATCAATACAGACCACAGAGCTGGCAAGTCTGTCTAATCGTTTGAATGCCTGACGGCTACGCCAGGTCTTTTGCTCAGGGTGTTGTACTGAACGTACATGAAAAACCATAGGCAGTCTAAAAATCCATTTTGCCAGGATGGCCGTAGGTAATAGTGTGATTTCATTCACATGAATGAGGTCGAAAGCCGCTTGAGACCTGCTCATTCTGAGTAAAGCAATTAAAGTGACCGGAAGATAAAGTAATTCACGCAGTAAGATTAACCATCTTAAATGGCGGTAGTACCCATATCTGGTGTGGTCGAATTGCGATAACCCTATAGTTTCTACCACCTGCATCCCAGCCTGTGCAAAGGCAGTCGCTGCCGTTCCAGCAGGGGTAAGGATGACGGCCTCTATACTCCCCAGTTTTTTTGCTGCCGCATACAACTCGATCAGGCTTTTTGAGGCCCCTCCGAATGCGCCAGCAGGATGCAGGTATAAAACTCTCATTTCTTTTTAATGATTTTTTTGTAGAGTTGATTGAGTTTATTCGCTAACACGAATTCAGAAGGGAAATAATCATGTGCTTGCGGAGGGCGTGACAAGTAATTAGATAGGTCGCTTGCCTGCCATTTCATTTTTTTCAGAAAATATTCTATGTCTGACTTTAGGTCATCTTCATCAGGGTAGGGCGAGTGTGTAAGAAGCACTTTAGCCTCTGCTCTTGTCATTTGTCCTGAACATATCAGTGTTGAAAGATGCAAGCGTCTTTTATCAACCCCGAATTTCTGTGGCAAAAGATAGCCTTGATAAAAGCGGGTAAAGATGGATTCATAATGCTTGTAAGGGTAGGGTCGATAGCCGATTTTGTCTTGTATCTCTGCCAGGCAGGTCGGTTTGTGGTAATCAACGTAGTCGAGGAAATCCAGCCATTGGATACCCCGTACAAATCTATACCAGGCGTAGCTTAAGACGCTCAAGGTAGGCATACTGTTCAGTTTGGCACCCGATCTCCTGGCGATGGCCTTGATATTGGTCTGGTCAAATTTGAACCAGTTCCAACCTTTGGGCATGCGCATGCCTTCGGTAGTAGTATTAGTGCCCGCGAGTATGTGTTTGATGCCGTACTTGGCCGCCAGTCTATAATTGACTGCGAGCATGGCATTATCATAAAGCAATTCAATATCAATAACATCTGCGTCAAAAAAAGCCTGCTGCAAGGCGCGGTATTCGTGCCAGTTAATAACGTGTGTATATAGATCCACGCCAAGTTTTCTGACCAAGTTCTCAATGTTATTAACAGCCAGTTCTGAGTTCCAGCCATTATCCATATGCACTGCTAACGGTCGTAAACCATTGAGTTTTGCAATATATAAGGCATATGCACTGTCGGCGCCACCACTGACACCGATAATGCAGTCATAAGGCTTGCCTTTGCCGGACTGTTTGATGTCGGTGATCAGCTGGTTGAACTTGTTTTGGAGCGCTTCTTTACTGTCTGGCTGAAAGTTCTTAAGTTTGATTAAGGTTTCCGTGCAGTAGTTACATTGACCTGTCTGGTCAAAGGTGATTTCTGAAGCACTTTCATCCATTACACAGCGGGTGCATTCTTGTAATGGTTTAGTCATGCAACATTTCCTGCAAATAGTTTTTTGATCTGGGCGTATTCCGGGTAAGTGATCAAGACTGCGCGATGTGGCCCATAAAATACAAACATGCTGCCCGCTGCCGCTGCAGATGCGCCATTGTCAAAAGCTTGTTGCATATCGTCAAGATCTTTTGCACCGCCACAAGCCACCAAAGGAACACCGCTGATCTGGGAAAGTCGCTTCAAGCGTTCAATATTGTAGCCATTAAACATGCCATCACGGTCAACATCATTGATCAGGATCTCACCGACGCCTGCAGCTATCAGATTTTTAAGATGTGCTTCAGGCGCTATCGCTGTCAGGCCCTTACGACTGGCGTCATACACTCGCTCATGACCCCAGAAATTACGTTTAATGTCTATGGCACCGACCACGCTTTGTGCACCCAATTCTGCCACTAGCTGTTGAATCAGCTTAGGGTCGTGTATGCAGGCACTGTTAACGGCGATTTTTTCAACACCTAGTGAAACCAGTCTTTTTGCCTGCGCAAGCGATTTCACGCCGCCGCCATAGCAAAGTGGCATAAAACATTCGCCCGCAATACGTTCAATCAAGTCGTAGTCGGGTTCAAGATTTAAGCGGGAGGCCCGGATATCCAAGAATATCAGTTCATCGACATATTTATCATTAAATATTCGCACTGCATTAATTGGGTCACCGACATATTTGGGGTGGCCAAATTGTCTGGTTTTCACCAGCCCGCCATCCTGTAATAGCAGGCAAGGGATGACACGATTAAACAAGCCGTTCATAACGCCACAAACTTTCTGAACAGGTTCATGCCGAACATATGGCTTTTTTCAGGATGAAATTGCACGCCCATGATGTTATTGACTTCAAATGAAGCGACAAAGTCATGGCTGTAATGGCAATAAGCCGCTACATCTTGATGCCTATCGGTTTGCACATAATAGCTGTGCACAAAATAAAAACGTGCTGGCTCCGGTGTCGCAGAGTCAAATAACTTGCGCTCAGGCTGGGCAGAGATATGGTTCCAGCCCATGTGCGGGATTTTTAGATTGTCAATAGGTGAGAACTTGTGCGTATCAGCAGCCACCCATCCCAATCCAGGTAAGATGCCTTCTTCACTGGCACGGGTCATCATCTGCATGCCTAGGCAAATACCCATTACCGGCTTTTGCTTTTCCAGTACCTGCGTATTGAGTAATTCAATTAACCCTGAAGCCTTTAAATTGCCCATCCCACGGTCAAAGTGCCCTACACCAGGCAATATCAGCTTGTCAGCAGCCTCGATTTCTTCAGGCCTGCTGGTAATAATGACCTTGGTACGCAGCTTGCGTAACATATTAAATACTGAGCCAACATTGCCCATGCCGTAATCTATGATGGCAATCATTTTTTAAAGAACCTTATTTAAATAATTGCAGTAATTTTTTTGCCAATTATCTGACCATACGGATTCAATGATTGAATCAGGCAAAGCTGGTTGCTTCTCTAAGAAATGCTGTAAAAACTCTTCAACTACAGAAAAGGACATAAATGGATGTTCTGGATAAGAAAATTCAGATTTTGGAGTTTTCCAGATGAATATCTTGTCAACTAGACCAACTGCTTCGAACAGGGCTGTTGAGACTTCACCCAATACACTTGCAGCTGAAGCAAAGGATTCATAAACATCTCTACCAAAGTCCAGTTGAATGTTATCAGCCACACTGTTGGGATATATTTTTATAATCATATCGCGCTCGATAGGATGAGGGCGCAATATGATGCGGTATTCTTTTAACTGGGATAGATCCTTAAGTTTTTTTGCCAAATTCAGATAATGTCCAAACTCAATTCCATCGCTTAGTAATAATATATCCAGCCTGATTTCCTTCTTTTTTTTTGCAAAGGCCAGTTTTTGAATTGAATAGTGAGGGTTCCCTATTGCCCATTTTTTTATAGGCACATTAATTTGCCTATTCCACCAGTCGCCATAACCGAGAAAATCATCCGGTAAGTAACGCTTATACTCATCACTCATAACTATATCTTCTGAAAAACAATAAGCATCATGTCCTGCAGAAACCATTCCATGCTGCATTTCCCCAACACGAATTCCCATTCCATGTGCTACCCAGTTCAACACACCAGAGTCGCCATAACAACCTTGTTCAACGATCAATAGGTTTGGTGAATATTTTTTTAAGAAATATCGATAAATGCCAATGGTTAATTTTAATCTAGCAATTTTGGGGGCCAGGATATTAACCAGTGTTGCAATCTCTTCTTCACAAAGTGGCATCTGAAGCATCTTTTCTGCACGTTCATTTGCATAGTGAACTATTTGGAAAGCCATTGCTCGGTGATGTTTCTTAACTCGAAGCCGCCCATAACTCGCAATTAAAAATTGCCAAAATAACCAGTAATAAGTTTTCTTTTGGTGCCTTGGCTCAGGAATTAGTTGGCTTACCACTCCTTCAATGTTGATACTATTTTGGGTGCTGGTAGAGAAATAATCCGCAATTCTATTAAACCAGAGACCATTTGTGAGAAAGTGTCCAACACCCGTTGTAAAAAACATTACATCCACTTTGTCCGGCTTGAATCTTAGATTATGTAAAAATAACCTTGGGATGGTTTTCAACAGATTAAAGTGTTTGATGGATTGCGAATATGTAACTAATGGCTGCTCATTGTAATAAAGCCTAGAAATTAAAACTCTGAAAAACTGATTTCGTAATAAAGGCCAAAGTAAAACATCAGTTTCAGCACAGTGGAATTGCAGAATATTGCTGTCCTCTATCTGCAATAGGTCTTTCAGACTAAATCTCATGAGATATCAAATCGCAAGAAAATTACGTAAAATTTCCAGGCCAGTTTTTCCACTTTTTTCCGGGTGAAATTGACAACCAATGATATTGTCGGATTGAACAACTGCCGAAATTTTGCAGCCGTCATAATCGCAATCAGCTAATCTATGAAGTGTATCTTGAGGGAATGCGGTATATGAATGTACAAAATAGCAGCTAGCATTTACAGGGGTATTTTCAAGTATCGTACCAGCCCAGGATTTTTTTTCAGAAGGCAGAATTAAAGACGCCCAGCCAATATGTGGAATTTTGTGAGGTTCGTCATACTTTCCTTTTTTAGGGATTGCTAGCACTCGTCCAGGTATTAAACCTAATCCTTCATGATTCCCGAACTCTTCGCTGGAATTAAATAGCAATTGCATACCCAAGCAAATCCCTAAGAAAGGGCGGTTGAATGTAACATAATCACGTATTGCATCATCTAGCCCTCTGCTTTTAAGTTCCGTCATGCCTTGAGCAAAAGAACCAACGCCTGGCAGCAGCAATCTTTCGGCTTTTTTGATAGTCTCTGGATCCGACGATATGGTGACATTTGCGCCTATAGACTCAAAAGCACGTGCTACGCTATAAAGATTGCCAATTCCATAATCTAAGACAGTGATATTTTTGATCATAGTTCACGTACCAAAATACCTGCGTTCCTGACTTCGTTCCGGACATCAAATATTGTCGTTTTGTTGTAATGTAGAGCCATTGCCATTGCCACTGCGTCAGCATTACCTACCTGTACTACATCTATAAAGTCTTTAATATTACCCATTCCGCCACTAGCAATCACTGGTACCGATACATTATTGCTTACTGCTTTTACCAAACTAATATCAAAACCTTTTCCAGTGCCATCCTGATCTATAGAGGTCAACAAAATCTCACCAGCACCTAGATCCACTGCTTTTTTTGCCCACTCAACTACATCTTGGCCGGTCCGCTCTCTGCCATTGTCAGTGTAAGCTTCCCACTTATTTTCACCTACGGATTTAGCCTCAATGGATAAAACCATGCATTGACTTCCGAATGTGTTAGCGATCTCAGAAATAAGATTAGGATTGTTGATTGCTGCAGTATTTACTGCTACTTTGTCAGCGCCTGCCCGTAGGACTTCGCGAGCATCATCAACACTCCGAATTCCTCCCCCAACAGTCAAAGGTACAAAGATTTCTGCCGCTGCTTTACTCACTATCGCTGTCAGATTGTTTCTTCCGTATAAACTTGCTACAGAATCCATATATATCAACTCATCTGCCCCCTGTTCGTAATATCTACGGGCGAAGTCAGCTGGATCACCCATTACCCGTAATCCTTCTAAATGGATTCCTTTAATGAGATTCGGTCCTTTAATATCTAATCTTGCGATGATTCTTACATTACTCATTAATATTTTCATTCCAAATTGGATGTCTTAATTTCCATGTATTTGTGTCCCACATCCATAAATGAGGTGATCTGAAACTATCAGCAAGATTATTGTAGTAATCCAAAGTCATTATAGGTTCTTCAAACATTTTAGATGCGATAGGGAAATCCTTATCTGTAATGCTGAGATACTTGAAGATTTCTTCAGAAAAGCGCTGTGGGAACTCATGATCAAATCGTTTAATTAAGGCAATCCCTTCTTCCCGTGTAATGTCTCCAGATCGAATTTCTTGTGCAGCGTCATAGCTTGCTCGACCAATACCAAATTTGATGCCGGTAGTGTGGTAATGAAAGTCATCTATTCTGTCATCTATACTATTATATTTACTATATGTTCCAGGCGTTCTTTCTGGGGAGGCTTGAAAGCCACCATTTTCTACTGCATAGTAATAACAACTTTGAGGATGCCATTTGAGGTAGTAGCCTAAATAATGTACCTCAATCTTTTTTTCCTCAATTGCATTTGGATTAGCCGGTAAATAGGGAATTAAGTCTTGCTGTTCTAATCCAAAGGATTTTTTCAGATCAGCAACAGAAACTCCACCTAAGCTGATCTTCGACTCATCTTCCGAGGTAAAGTATGACCAATCGCGTTTTGCTGATTCAGTATCTCCAATTGGATTGCCATATTCAGCTTCGTTTTCACCATAAAAAACTAGAGGTATATTATGCAATAGAGCCATTTTTGGAGCTAAAGACTTTTGCCCAAACATAAAAGCTTGGAATGGATGAAACAAATTATCAACAGCCAACCTGGTTAATAACCTATGTACCATACCATTAGGCGTCATTAATAAGTTATCATGGCCTGCATGAATCCAAGATTGGAAATTTTTCCATCCCCAATCTGTATATATGTGAGGAGCCCAAGTTACAGTCAATGGATGCATTCCATAAACTGTTCTTAGGATGTGCGATGCATAAAAACTGTCTTTACCACCTGATCCAGGTACAATGCAATCATAGCTACCGTCTTTGCTTCGATGTTTATCACACAGTTCACGTAATTGTTTTTCCCTATCTTCCCAATTGATGCCTTCTTTCTTGCGCAATGCAAAGTTGCATGCATCGCAAATGCCATTCTCGTCAAAGTGGATAGTTTTTTTCTTGCTATCTTTAGTGTGGTGATACTCAACAGCTGAGTTTGGTCTTTGATTAGAAATAACACATAACTTGCAGTATTTAACTTCAGCAGGAAGTCCGTATTTTGTTGTTTGACTAGGTGCGCTTGGCAAAAAAGGGGATTTGTCAATTTCTTTTGGGGCTTTAATTTTATCCATAAATTTATACTTTCATAAGTAGCTGTAGCACTTCAATAATTCTTAATTGTTGCGCTTCAGTCATATTTGAGCCCGATGGCAGGCAAAGTCCTGTCTCAAATGCCAATCGTGCAAAATCTAAATCATTTTGGTGCTTGTAGTATCTAGCCTCTGTGAATAATGGCTGTAAGTGCATGGGTTTCCAAACATGTCTTGCTTCTATGCCGTGGTCGGCAAGCAGCTTAATCACCTCTGAGGGTAATAATTGCGTGTGATTTTCATTAAGCATGCACACTGATAGCCAACGGTTTGATCGTCCAAAGTTTGCTTCCGGCATCCACTCTATTGCCTGAGTTTCTGATAAGCCTTGTTTATATCTGTCGAAAACAGCTCTACGTAAATTCACTCTCTCATCTAGAACGCGCATCTGTCCGCGACCTATGCCCGCAAGAATATTACTCATACGATAGTTATAGCCGACTTCAGTATGTTCATACCATGGTGCTTGGTCGCGTGCTTGTGTTGCAAGGTGCTTAGCTTTAGCGATTAAATCAACGTCTTCAGACACCAACATGCCGCCACCTGAAGTTGTGATAATTTTATTGCCGTTGAAGGAAAACACTCCGAGCTTGCCAAATGTACCTGTTTGCCTTCCTTTATAAGTGGCACCCAAAGACTCTGCTGCATCTTCAATGATTGGTACATTATACTTGTCGCAAAGCGCAATAATTGGGTCAAAGTCGGAGCTTTGGCCATACAAGTTCACAACGACCACTGCTTTTGGAAGTTTCCCTAGCTTTTCTGCGTCCTCAAATGCCTGCTTTAATGCTAAAGGAGACATATTCCAGCTTTCCGGTTCTGAATCAATGAAAACGGGAATTGCACCTTGGTATAAAACAGGACTTACGCTGGCAATAAATGTTAATGTGGAGCAGAAAACTGTATCCCCAGAGCCAACGCCAAGCAAGCGCATTGCCAAGTGCAGTGCCGCGGTACCTGAAGATAATGCCGCTGCATGCCCAATCCCAACATATTCCGCCAGCTCTTTTTCAAATGCGTCAACATTAGGGCCTAGCGGGGCAATCCAGTTCGTACGAAACGCTTCTGCGACAAATCCCATTTCGTATTCACCCAAGTGCGGGGTTGAAAGTAAAATCCGGCTATCAATTTTTCTTCGCATTAATACTTTAATCGGATACCCTTCTTTATCCAGAAGGGGTAAATGATCAATTTGCTGTTGGTTCATTAAAGCTAGGGCAGATTGATCATCCAAGGGCTCAGATGTGTGTATGGATTGAATGACTGGAAGCTTACGCAAAGGGGTATGTATTTGCTCTTCTTTAAGTAATAGCCGTCTTAAATCACCATCAGTAACAGTACGCAAAAATCGATTAGATAAGTCTACTAGTAGCAGGACACCTTCACCAGTCTCGTCCAAACGTAATAACGCATCTCGGATAGTTACATCTTCATGAACAATCAACTTGTCTATTTCACTCACTTTTGCCTCTCAGTTTTGCTGGTACACCAACTACCGTATTATTGTTCGTTACATCTTTCGTCACAACTGCACCTGCACCAACAGTGACGTTCGTTCCTATTTTGATTCCAGGCAAAATGACTGCCCCGGCGCCTATAAATGAACCCTCCCCAATATTGACGCCACCGCCAAGGATACTACCTGGCGCGATGTGAACCCAGCTACCAATATCGCAATCATGATCTACGACGGCTTGATGGTTAATGATGACACCATGACCTAGCTTCGCATTTGGAGCAATGATAGCGCCTGCTGCAATAAAATGACCTTTGTTGAGTTGAGCATAAGGGGATACCACAGCCTTCGGATGAATAATGCCGATAAACTTATTACTAGCTGACGTTAGCCTAACTCCTAATGCTTGCCTGATCCTGTTGTTACCAATTGCGATATGAATGTTTTCAATCAAATCTAAATCAGTTGGTATGGGAGTTTCGACTGAAATGCTTAGTAGACTTGTTCCCTGTTTTTGTTTTGCATCATCATAAACGCGGATGAGTACTGTGTCGTAAATAAATCGTAAAGTGTCTATGACTACTTTGGCATGACCACCTGCGCCTAAGATTGTTATTTGCTCTGGCCCCATCATTTTTTAATATTCCAAGGTTTAGATAAAATGCTTTTATCTAAAGAAATTGATGCCAGAAGTGAAGCTATCTTATCGCCAGCTTTACCATCTCCATAGACATTAATGTAGTTTTGTTTTTTTAAGCCGATTAAATTTCTTACAGCTTCCAAAATGTTGCTTTTGTTAGGGATAACATTCACAACATTCGCACTACGCTCCCGATTCTTTTGCCTTGTACCTATATCTAAAACAGGTAAATTAAATGATGCCGCTTCTATGATGCCACTGCTAGAATTTCCCACCAGCAAATCGGCATTTGAAAGCCATGCAAGATATTCCTGGCGTTTCATATGGGTAACTTTGCGAAATTGAGTTTGTGTACAAAAATCATCAATGACTTCTTCTATTTCCTTTCCGCCAGCGTCACTATTAGGGCTAAAACACAATACTTGTACGTCTAGCTCTGCTAGAGCTTCTAACAACGCTCTGGTCTGCTGGGTTGCTTCTGATATTTCCTGAATAACAGGGTGAAACAACATTAATAAAATGGGTTTTTGGCTTTCAAGCCCCCATCTCTCGCATAAAGCTTCCCGCGAAGGGTAGGGGTGTTCTAGCAAGCCATCTAATCCTGGGGCACCAGTAACAAAAATGCGCTCAGGACTTTCCCCCATGCAAGTTAATGTGTTTTTTGCGCCATCTGTGGCAGTAAAATGATAGTGTGATAGCTTGGAGATAGCGTGACGCACTGCATCATCTACAGTTCCTGAAAACTCTCCACCATGCAAATGGACCACTGGAATATTTAAATGAATGGCAGATAAAGCCGCTGCAAGCATTTCACCTCTATCTCCTAAAACAAGAACGACATCCGGCCTGTTTGATGCTAAGAATTTGGTTATACCTATTAACTCATCAGCGATTGCATGGGCCATTACTTCGCCACCAGAACCATCCAACCGAACTGGAATTTTGGCTGCAATCGGCAGCTCACTAGCCTCTATATCCGTGATTGTTAATCCATATTTTTGTACAAGGTGTTGACCAGTAAGGCATATTTCCAAAGAGAGTTCTGGATGTGCTTGAATTTTTTTCAAGCTCGATTCCATCAATCCCCAATCTGCACGACTACCGGTCACATAGCAAACTCGTCTCACGCCTCAACATCCTCCCATGTGAGTGTCGTCCAAGCTGGCATATTATTTTTATAGCGTTTACCTACTAAGTCATGAAGATGTTTAGGAGGAATGCCAGTTCCAGGACGCATCAATGTCAACATATCTGGTTGTATTAACTGTCCAGCTTTCACAGGCTTGATTAAGGTGATACTTCTTCTGGCAATATCTCTAATTGGCAACTCATTTTGAGTTGGTTTTTTTACACCATCGCCTAGCGCAAGTTCAATCTGTCGGATTTGGGCCACTAACAGATGCAACTCTGAAGGAGGTAGTGAAGCACGATGGTCAGGACCTGCCATGGCACAGTCCAAAGTAAAATGTTTTTCGATGATGGTGGCGCCAAGTGCAACTGCGGCAACGGATATCATTGTTCCCAACGTGTGGTCGGAATAGCCGACAGGCAGACTAAATCTATTGCCCAATGTATGCATCGCTCTTAAATTAACATCCTGAGAAGCCGCAGGATAATTAGATGTGCAATGAAGTAATGTTAGCGAAATAGAGTCGGAAGTGTTTTTTGCTTCCCAAACTGCGTTTATCGTTTTGATTGCTTCATCTACTTCATCGAGTGTTGACATGCCAGTAGATAAAACTATGGATAACCCAAACTCGGCGAGAAACCTGATGAAGGGTAGGTTAGTAATCTCGCCTGAAGGTATTTTAATAATAGACATACCCAGATTCACAAGCATTTCTGCAGACTCTTCATCAAATGGTGTTGACATGAATTGAATGCTACGCGCCCGACAATGTGCAATTAACTCTAAGTAAGCAGAAGTGGGTAGCTCCAGATTTTTTAGCATTGACTGCTGATCTTCTGCGTCCGCCGCATCTTTTTGTTGATAGGCTGCTTTTGCTGCGCCAGGTCTAGCCAAACTTTCCGACTTAAAGGTCTGAAACTTTACTGCATCTGCTTTGGCATCAGCTGCAATATCAATTAATTTATGTGCGATTTCTAATGAACCATTATGGTTTACACCCGCTTCAGCGATAATAAAGCATGGTTTGTACTGTGGATTATGCATGAAGTTTTTCCTGCATTAACAGTTCAACTAATTTGAAATCTATTGGGTTATCAATATCTATTGAACGCTCTCTTGGCATGACATGCAAAGATGCCTGGCCATTCCATAGGCCTTTATCTAAAGTATGATAGTGCCATACATAAACCGACCCATTCATCGCATACACTTTAGGTGCGCTTTGTCTGCCAAAAACTTCATTTTCAGGTGGTTTTACTAGTCGAGCCAATTTTTTATCGTTTAATTCGACCATATTAAAATATGGATTCTTTTCTGCCTCGTAGCCAGTGATTACAACGTCAGTTTGTTCGGTGAGCATATCGATACAGCTTTCGATATCGCTGACATCCCTTAATGGGGAGGTAGGGTCCAAATCAACAATAATGTCTACTTTAGCAACATTTGTATTCACCCAATTGGCCAAATGCTGAATCACTGGTATTTTGGGTGCACTACTTGTAGCCATCTCAGAAGGTCTTATAAATGGTACTGTGGCACCATACTCCCGGGCGATTTTTGCAATTTGTTCTGAGTCGGTTGAAACATAGACCCCTGCGATATCAGGGCAAGCAAAAGCCTGTTCAATTGTCCAAGCAATAAGAGGCTTGCCACACAAAGGATGAATGTTTTTTCCTGGCATGCCTTGCGAGCCACCTCGGGCACATATCGTAACTATTTTTTTCAACACTTGATATTTATTCAGAAAAGAAAGGTTTAAGCTTAAATCGGCTATTGATAGTTGTTCAAGATAATATCTTCTGTATGTAAAAACAACAATGAATCATTCGCTGAACACTTGAGCTGTACACTTATGTTAGAAAGGTTATAAACGACTTTAATATAGTCCTAAAAGTAGTATTCCCAAAACTTAAAAATTAAGAATCTAAATAGTTTTGTACTTGAGAATGGTGAGTTGAAGCTAGGCTTGTTTCGCTATTGAAGTTAACTGTTTATCTATGATTGCTTCTTCTAGACATTTTACAATAATTGTTTGCTCTTCTTGTGTTAAACCGCACCACAGTGGCAATCTTAAAAGTCTTTCTGATATTTCATCAGTATTTATCATGCTCTCTGAAACGCGACCGTATTTTTTCCCGGCCGGCGAGGAGTGTAGTGGCACATAATGAAAAACGGCATGAATATTTTCCTGTTTTAATTTTTCAATTAAAACCTGTCTGTCAATTGAGGGAGATAATAAAACATAATACATATGAGCATTAAACTCACAATCTTCAGGTAAAAATGGGCGCGCTATTTTTCCTTGGTCTTCTAAAGGTTTTAACAGATCGTGATATGTGTTCCAAGCAGTCATTCGGGACTCGGTGATATTATGTGCATCTTCAAGCTGAGCCCATAAAAAGGCTGCAATAACTTCACCTGGTAAATAGGAAGAACCCACATCTACCCAAGTATATTTATCAACCTGTCCTCTAAAAAACTGGCTACGGTTAGTCCCTTTTTCGCGAATAATTTCAGCCCGCTCAACAAAACGCGAATCGTTAATTAATAAAGCACCACCTTCACCCGAAATTACATTCTTGGTTTCATGAAATGAATAGCAACCAAGATGTCCTATCGTGCCCAAAGGTCTTCCCTTGTAGTGAGCAAATACGCCTTGAGCCGCATCCTCGATTACTAGCAAGTCATGGCGCTTGGCAATTTCCATAATGACATCCATTTCGCAGGCAACCCCTGCATAATGAACTGGAACTATTGCTTTTGTTTTTGGTGTGATTGCTGCTTCAATTTTCTTTTCATCAATATTCAATGTATCTGGACATATATCGACAAACACAGGTACGCCGCCGCGCAATACGAATGCATTTGCTGTAGAAACAAAGGTGTAGGAAGGCATAATGACTTCATCACCTGGTTCGATATTTGCCAGAATTGCTGCCATCTCAAGTGCAGCGGTACATGAGTGTGTGAGTAAAGCTTTTTTTGCACCAGTCTTGTTCTCTAGCCATTGGTGACATTTTTTTGTGAATGGACCATCACCAGCTAACGACATATTAAAATGAGCTTCTGCTATATAGTAAAGCTCTTTGCCTGTCATGTAGGGTTTGTTGAATGGGATTTTTTCCGTCAGCATATTTTTAACTTAATTAGTTGTGAGCTTTTTCTGCTAATACGACTCTAGAACTTCCTACTGGATAGTTAAACCCAAGTTTTATTCCAGATAACTCAACTTCCAGAATCTTCTGTAATAAAAAGTTGATTCTGGGATTGATACTCAATTCCGCCGTGGGGTCGAATTTTTTATTTTTGTCTCGAAATAATCTCGAAATATATACCAACGGAAGTAAAGTTGTTACAAATGATGAGCTTCTTACTATTTTAAAGCCTGCTGCTTGAACTTTCTTCTCAATTTCATCAGCTGAATAACGTCTTTTATGAAAAGCATACTCATCAGTAATACTCCATAACCAATCATGCTGAGGGACAGTGATTATGATCAGGCCGCCTGATTTTAGAGACTTATGAATTTGCGATAGTACAACTTCATCCTCTTCTATATGTTCTAAAACATCAAAAATTCCAACAGCGTTAAACTCATCATTAAACGGAATATTTCTAGCATCCATTTGAAACAAATCTGTAGTCGGCATTCTTTCTGCTGCAAACTTCAATCCTGCTAAAAAAATTTCACTTCCGCTAAGCTCAGCGTTTGGGAACTGTTTTTTTATACCTGATAGCACATATCCGGTGCCACAGCCAATTTCCAAGAAATTGTTAAGGTTGGGAGCATATTTTTTTAGCGCCCAAATGATTATTTCATTTCTAACTCGAAACCAAAAGTTAGCACTTTCCATATTCGCCAAGTTTTGAAAATAACTCGACTTAAACCCACCCCCAGAATGAGCGAGGTCGGGGGCGTAACAAGTAAATCCATCAATAATGGCTGGGCTGTCTCCACAATTCTGACAGCTTGTCATCGATGAGAAAAAGTTACTTTTACAATGAAAACATTGTTTCATGATTATGAATTACTACTAATCCTTTAGTTTGTTGAAAACAAAATATTTGAATGAAGCATATAAGAAGATAGCAACCATAATGATTGCTATTGCTTGAACAATTCTGTGTGAGTAGCCTAGATTATCTACAAATAAATATAGTAAGGAAAGATTTAAACCGTATCCTAAAAAATGAATAAAAAAGTATTTAATTGATACGGCTAAATTGGACTTCGCTTCTGGAAATGTAATATTACTATTTCCAAAATAACCACCCAAAACACCAATTGGGTACATGATACTTACCACTACTTTGGGGTCAGCTCCTAGATCGGTAAATAGAAGATATCCTAAATACCCGATAAGGTTAGTTAAGATCCCAATGATAGCGTATTTAATAAATTGAGCAGGTAATCCATATTTAGCAAGAAAAATATTAAAGTGGTTCATAATGAATCAATAACACCACCAATTCTGGTCCCTTTTGATAGATTTTCATAAAAGTATGGCTTGAAACCAGCTTCTCTCATTTTCTCTTGAGTAATCGTGTAATCATATTCAACTCGATGCAATGAGAAGTGTTTACCATCAAATAATGCGAAAGATGCTCTTGGATCGCCGTCACGAGGTTGCCCCACTGAGCCTGGATTACAATAAGTCTTATTTTGCATATCTAAAATGCATGGCACATGAGTATGTCCGGATGCGAAAAATATGCCTTCTATACTAGAAAAATATTCAGCACTTGGCTTAACATATTCATCAATAGGATCACTCCACCCACCATGCACTATATTCAAGCTACCTAATTTCGCATGAGGAAGTAGAGTGCTTAACCAGCTTTTATTTGAATCACTAATAACTTTTTGTTGATATTGCAGACAAATGTTCGCACTATTGGATCTTGGACAAGTTTTGTTATTTACTAAATACCAATCATGATTACCCATAAGGCAAAAAATTTCTCTTGCTCTTAACTCATCACAACATTCATTGATTTGACAGTAATAACCACCAATGTCGCCTAGGCAAACAATTTCTGTCACACCAAGGCTATCTAACTTAGATAACACTGCAGATAGAGCAACATGATTGCCATGTATGTCAGATATGATTGCTATAGTCATACAAAATCTTATCAGAAACAAAACGGATGGCCGAGCCTTCTTTTAAGAAATTGTTAAAAGCAATATTATTTTCTAGGTAATATTGGATAGACATATCTGCTTCGTTGTAACCGAATGCTGCGCGAATAGAAGTAGAGGAAGAAATCCTTGGATTAATTTCCAGTAAATAGTATTTCCCCTCATGTAATCTGAATTGAAAATTAGTGGGGCCTGTGGGTTGAAGGAGTTCTCCTAATTCTCTAGCTAATTGCTCAAGCTTTGGAATTTGCTCAACAGTAGCCTTTGCAGTAGCGCCTTCTCCACTTAATTTACGTCGCATGATAAAAGGATCACCAAAACCATCTTTGCCCATACCGAAAATTGCAACTGTATATTCATGATCATTGTCACCAACCAATTTTTGGGTGATAAAGTTGCCTGGTGACTTTTGTCTTCTGTAGTCAAAATCCAACTCGTCGTCAATTTGAAAAACACCCTTAGATGCATATGAGTTACGAAGTTTGAAAATAAATGGCACACCGAAATCCTTTGCGATTTCAAAAAAAGAGCCATTAGTTCTTGTTGGTATTGCTTCAATGTGGTGCTTATTTAAGAATTGGTGAGTACTTAATTTATCTCTAGATAAATCAATAACTTCTGGTGTGTTAAGTACACAATATTTAGCTAATTCAGGATAATTAGATAATGAGTCTGACACTTTATAAATTTCTTGCTCAGTGCCGAAAAAGACTAAATTAATATCAAATTTTTTGATTATGTCTAAAAGAAAACTGGCATAGGTAGGTGAGTTCGCATACTCAGCTTTCACAAAGTCATCACAAATATGTTGACCATAAGCATCTGGATAGATATCCATGCCTATCACGTTAATGTTTCTGCCAGTCATTTTTAGAGATTGAACAATCCCGTAACCAACTATTGCACCGACACCTGTAACCAGGATATTTAAACGATTCATTTCAAGCTTATTCCGGTGTCATTTCATTTATGTACTGAACATACTCTTGCAAAGGGTAATTGACTGAAGCAGGGAAAGGGCTCATATCCTTATCAAATAAAACTTCAATAATTGTGGGACCTTTAGTTTTTAAAATGACTGGTAATGAGTCCATGTCTTTTAGCGTTGAAATTATATGGTAGTTTATATTAAATGCATCTGATATTTTTCTAATGTCCCCGACAGTGTAACCATCCACTGATCCAGTAGTTCTTCCCTCTAAAACAGCTATCTGATGGGTGCGTATCATACCCAGACAATTATTATTAAATACGAAGATCTTAATATCTAGATTCTCTCTAGAGATTGTTTGTAACTCTGGAAGACTCATCATGAAACCTCCATCTCCCACTATACAAACAGTTTCCCGCATAGGCTTAGCATAAAAACCACCTATAGATGCTGGAATGGCATAACCCATAGAGCCCAGTCCGCCTGAAAAATAAATTTTCTTCGAGTCTGTAACTAAACCATACTGGGCTGTGCACATTTGATGAAGGCCAACGTCAACGTAAGTTTGAGTTTCCGGTTGCAATTGACTAAAAAGCTTAGAAATAAAGTTGTAAGGAGATAATGAGAGCGAATCAACTGCGACAGGATATTTATTTCTTATTTCATTAAGAGCATTTTTCCATTTGGAAATATAAGATGTTTTAAAACGAACATTCTGAATGTCTTTTAAGAAAACAGAGACAGGTTTAACAATCGGCAGATAAAAACTTGATGGCTCAGATAACTCAGATTCATCGATATCCACATGAATGATGGTTTTGTTTTCACGGTAATTGTTTAGAAATCCTACTTGGCGCTCATCCATTCTAGAACCTAGAACAATGACGCAATCCGAGGCTGCCAGCGCTGAATTTGCATGGCGGTGGCCATAGTCTCCTATAAAACCAACATAACAGTCATGGTCATGGTTTACTACACTTAATCCACACAATGATGCAACGACGGGGATTGAATGGCGATTAAGGAAATTCTGAATCGCAATTATAGAGCTTTCGTTGGCACTCCCGCCACCTATCAGTAATAAAGGCTTTTTACTTTTTTCAATAGTTTTTATTATGAGGTCATAACTAACTGCACTTCCTGTATCTTCAAGTTTTTTAATCTCATAACCTGATAATATTGAAGGTGAGATAAGTGTTCTTTGAATCCAGTGTGGGATTGATAGTAACGTGGGGCCACAGCGCCCATTCAAAGCTTCGTATATCGCTTTTTCTAGGCAGAAACGAACATCTTCTGGTGATTTTACTTGAGCTGCGTACTTAGTGATTGGTGTTACAACAGAAATAATATCTGTACTTTGAAATCCATCTTGCCTCATAGGCAATTCAGTTTTGATATAACGACGACTAAGGTCGCCACAAATAAATAGGACGGGTATAGAGTCACAATAAGCATTGGCAATGCCATTCACCAAGCTCAATGCTCCTGGCCCACTTGATGCAATAGCTACTCCCAGGCTATTCGCAGCTTGTGCATAACCATTGGCTTCGAAAGCAGCTCCCAACTCATGGTAAGCCTGCACATACTTTAATCCAGTATTAGCAGTAATTGCATCAATCAAATAAGTGATATTTGCACCTGGATATCCGAAAATATGAGTTACTTTTTTCTTGAATAATTCCGTCGCAATATACTCAGATACAGATATCGCATCTGATGTCACAGTTTTTTGATTTGCATTAATCTTGTTCAAGTATCGCCAGCCCAAATCCAGTGTACGCATAGTTATTCCCGCAGTAAATCATATATCGCACACCTTTTAAATCAAACACTTTGGGATAACAGACCATTTCCGAATCCCAATCACTTTCAGATACTGAAATACCTACTTCAGAATCTTTCCTTTCAAAGTTTTTTCCATCTATTGATTCTGCATAACCAATCCGGTATTTAAGCCCTCTATATGAATACCACATTTTGTATAGGCCATTATCAAACATTACAAAAGGTGTCGTTACCACATGATCGCTCGGCAGGTTATCTACAGCAGCAATTTCTGAACGCTTCCAAGTTAGACCATCCGCGGATTCGGCATAAGCGATGCGGCAAGCTACGTGAGGCTTTCCATCTTTAAGTATCCAGGGATTGCCTTGTGTGAAATACATGCGATAGATTTCACCAACTTTAATCACACATGGTGTGGCGCAAAGGCCGGGGAAATTCGTCTCTCGATCAATAATTGGGCCTGGGAAAATACGCTTCAATGAAAAGTCTTTGCTAGCGTGGTCCACTTCAGCAACACCAATCGAATTACGGAAAGGAACGGTGACCCCTAAGTTCCATCCGTAATAATAAAAATGCAACTTATCGTGTACTTTGATAATTGATGTCACGTTGACGCCACTGTCATCAAAATTACCTATATCTGCTTTCGCCATAATAGGCTCATGATGATTGTATGCTATGTGAAATTGTTCACCGTCAATGATTGCATCTAAATATGTTGGAAAGCCGTAGTTAGTCTCGTCTCTATGGGTATAGAATATCCGGACTTCGCCTTTCTCTTCATTTGTGATCTGCACTTCTGGAAACATGGCATGAGTGTATTTCTCGCCAGGTTTCGGGCAGTATAAATTTCCAATTTTTTTCCATTTCATTTCGTTTTAATCCTTCTTTTTAGCGACAAGAAGCCACAAAACTTGATTTAAGCCGTAATAATTATCTGCTGTCGTACCAATGGAAATATCAGCAAAGTCTCTGGAAAAGTATTTTGTGATCATTTCATTTGTTTTAAAAACTTTAAAGATATATCCATTTCTCATTTTTAAAGGGTCATTCCTGATGATGTAATGAGAGTCTATTTTTTCTTCGGCGCCATCTAAAATATATGATTCTGGGTGTACTAAACTAAAAATCACATGTCCATTGGGTTTAAGAACCCTTAGAACTTCATTCATGTTGTCTTCAAATGTTGTTTTCTCATCAACATAATAAATACTTGCGGATGCAACAATATAATCAAAAAAATTATCATCAAAGGGCAACGATTTATTTCTGCCCACTCTAATATCTGCTTTAATTCCCAGTGAATCCATGCGCTTACTTACTGATTCGCAAATCTCTTGAGCAATCTCTGTCCCAAAGATATTCATTCCTAAGTTGGATAGCAACCCCATGTTTCGGCCATCACCGCAGCCTAAATCAAGCACATTTTTACCAATGTAATTGTGTTCAAGTATTAAATCTGGACAATTCTTGGACAAAAAGGTCCTTACTAAAAACTCAGATGGGTAGAAGTGAACTCCCATCCGCTGTGACCAAAATTCCGTATACTGTGATTCTAGTTGACTCATAATTGACTCATAGTTCCATTTATTTATTCAAATCTTTTTTATACACTTCTCTGATAATGGTATAAGGGCGCTGTTTTACTTCGGTAAATATTTTTGAAATATAAATACCCTGAACACCGATGACAAAAATTATTAACCCTGAGAATAGCCAGATTGAGGCAATAATTGAAGTATAACCACTTGGAGGCGTAGCACCGAAAAAATAGTTGAGGACATGATAGAGAATAAATATGCCAGCAGTGAATGACACTACTAGCCCAAGATAGAATACAAATATCAATGGCTGGCTACTAAATGATGTAATTGCATTGATAAAGTGACTTATTTTTCTAGCAGTAGAATAGGTTGTTGGACTTGTTGAGTGTTTTTGAACAAATCGTTTAGTTTGCAAAAAGCCTGTAATTATCCATAGACCTCCAATATTCAACTCCCTCTCAGTATGATTTAAAAGTGCATTTACATACCTTCTTGTCATTAATCTGACGGTAAGAATGTTATCTGGCTGTGAGACGTTGGTAAGGCACCGAAATAGCTTATAAAACAGCCAACCAGAAAACCTTTCAAAAAAACCACCTTTACGTTTTGATTGAAGGCCGTAGACAACGTCACTTTTATCTTCGGTCATTTGATTATAAAACGGTAATAGCCACTCGGGCTCCTCTTCGAGATCACTATCTATTAAAAAGATATGTTCACCAGTAGCATTCCCCAAACCTGTCATCATGGCTTTATGATGTCCAAAGTTCCTAGATAGGTCCAATACAGAAACTTTTGAATCCTGCCTTGTTAATTCAACGGCAATTTCCAAACTATTGTCCGGTGATCCATCATTTACAAAAATGATTTCATAATCATCTCCTGCAGTATGTTCTGCAACAGATTTAATTCGTTGATAAAACTCGTGGATATACGGGGCCGATTGGTAAAGTGTTGTGACGATTGAGAGCTTCATTTTACAAATTTCATATAATCAGGTGAGTTTTTACCGCAGTTAAAAAGTAAGTCAAGTATGCTGACTGCGTGCTCGAAGTCACCCCATAGTTGCGGGTAGATCGGATATGCACTATAGTCAAACCAAGAGAGTTTGATTTTCTGTTGTTCGAAGACGATTGGATCTATATAGTCCCTCGCGGCAGGCCCGGAAATATACTCACTACCTCCAGCTTGAGCACATAAATCAGCTAGTCTTTCAGTTTTACCATCAACAAGTTCATAGTCACTAGAGCTTGAAATCAAGGTGTTTATTTTAAGATAGCCACAAATTAACTCAATAAATGTACGATTAAGCTCTGAAAGATATTGAAAGTCACGTTTATATATAGGCTCTACGAGGTTCCATATCTCTTCGAAATACGGGCATTTCCTGTAGTTTTGAATAATGGTTTTGCTATGGGTATCGCGCCAGTTGCTCCCATCAATTTCGGTTTCTCGAATTGTTTGTTGGTATTTGCCCTTCACTTGTACTGGAATAGTTAACCACAATAATCCTTGAGGGGTCTTTATCTGATTTCTGTTACGCCAGTCTCTCCGAGTGTATTGCATATCGTCATAAATAATAAACTCATCAACCGAGGCTATAAGATCGAAATAGCCTTTCCATGGAATATAGTTAGATTGGAGAATGGCAACTTTTTTATTCAATTTTCAATTCCAGATATTATGATTTTCTATTGTTTTAGTGAATGTCATCAGAAACATTCTTTATCGAGATTTTATAATTAATATGATTGTTTCTTTTAGGCAAAATGTCTTTAATCGAGAAGCCATTCTTAATGTAATCAATTTTAACGAGGAGGGTGGTAGGGCTGGTTTCTTTAAACTCTCCTGCATTTAGTTCTTGTTTGAAATATTCATTAAACTTTCCTGCTTGGAAATCTTCTGTCTCATTCACATTTATCCCAAAGTGGCGCTGATTTTCAAATGCGGCTTTCATCATTCCGTTCCACTCATAAAATCTAGTGGTTGTTTTCATGGGTGATGTCGTTTGATCATCAAAAATGATTAAATCAGCATTTCTGATGTCCTCATTTTTCCTCAATAATTCAATCAGTTGTTTCTTCTTAAGATTGTCACAATAGAGTTCATAATAGATTTGTACATTTAAAGCAATTGACAGGGCTACAATCAAAGCAACGATGCTATGTTGCATTTTGAAATTACTAAGCTTTATTACTGAAACTAATATTAGTGACAATCCCAATGGTATTAATAGCTGATGTCTTGATGTCCACTCAAAAAATGTGGGAACGTGACCTAAAATCCAGTAAGGAAAGCATCCAATTAAAAATGCTATTGAACCTGAAAAAATAAATCTATCGATATTATTTTTTTGCTCAATGAGTGGCCATTTTTTTAATACAGCGATTACAAAAAATACAAGGATCAAAAAAAGATTAATTTTTAAACTAAGAAAATCTTGAACCATTTGCAACGGTGTCAGAAGCAGGTTGTTCAAATTAAAAGATTCGTTGTATCCCTGATACAGGCCATAGGGTTTAAAGAAATGGGTTTTTATGTACCAAAACAAAAATGGTATGGCAATAAAATCTAGCTTCGATACAGTCCAATTCCATAGCGTTTTTAAATCAAAACTATGATGACGAAAATACCACTCTAATATCGGTAAAGAATAAAAGACTAAAAGCGAATTTATATTGAAGCTAAAAATAAAGAGGAGTAATGCAATAGGTCGGTTTTTTCCTAAAAGAAACCACGCGAGAAAGAAAAGAAAATAACACAGGGTATAAGGGAAATCTATAATTGCTACTCGCGCCCAATTAAGCGGCAAAACAAGAAAAAGCAAAACTAGGATATATCGTGAGGGCTGATCGATCCAATGTATGCGTTCAGAAATCTTCCAAAGTAAGACACCGGTAAAAAACATTAATATAAAAGTTAAAAACTTATATAACCAAATGCCTAATGACAATATTGATGTGTGCAAATAGGCTACCCAGTTAAAAACTGCGCCGGCCATCTTATACGTTTCAAAAATGCTTTCTGAACTAACGTTATAAAGGGTCCAGTCATCCCAATACACTGCGTCTAATATAAATAACAACCCCAGGTGAGCTAGGGAGTAGAAAATAAATAAACTGAAAAATGAAGTGGAATCAATTCCAAAGATACTTTTATCTTTGGAATTGAAATTATTTAGAAAATTTTTCATTTATGAAAATCTCAATCCTCTAATCCATGGAAGTGGAAAAACTCGTTGAGAAAGGCACCAGGCACCTGCAAAAAAGATTATTTGGATGATTAACAGTGCCCATGCTGCGCCATTGATTCCATTCAGATGAACCAATTTATATGTGATGAGTATCCCTAAGATTCCACATGTCAGTGAAAGTGATGATAATTTCCCGGTACTTTCTTTGAAGAAAATAAAATTAACGACCACGTAATACATGCCTTGGAATGCGAAACTGAATGAGGCGATTTTTGATATGAGCAAAGCATTTTCAAAAGATTGACCAATAAATCTGCTATATAAAAACGGCAAAATCATGGTGTAAATCAGTGCGAGTGACAGAAAGAATGCAAACATCAAGTAAGAAAATTGAATGATTTTAATTTCATTACTCTCATTTTTCTGCGAAAGCATACTAAACAAATATGGGCTATAAGCTTTGTTAAATGCATCTGTTAGTACGGCAATGACCATTCCCATCTGGATACCAACAGCATATTGACCTACTGCTTCCAATCCTAATACAGAAGTAAGAATAAAGCGGTCACTCATTGCTATGATTAAACCTCCCAGTACGTGTGGGATTAGAGGCAATCCAAAAGCTAATGCTTTAGCTTCATAATCACGATTTCTACTCCAACTAACTAAGCTTGACTTATGCATTGAAGCGATAGCTATAAAACTAAACATAATGGTAGAAAGTACAATGCCCCAAGTTCTTCCTTCCCAACCCCATAAAGCCCAAAAAACTAAAGCCAAGGATAATCCTAAATTGAAGAGGGTTTGGGATACTTGAAAGAAGCCATAACGAGGCGGTTCGTTATGTATTTGCCACAACGCTAATCTTATATTGATAACAAATTGCGCTGCAGAAGCAACTGCCGCAATAAATAACCACTGCTTGGGTAAGTTAATCCAGGATGAAATAGCGTTACCCGCGAATAGTAAAAATAAAAGAATTAAAGTTGTACTACCACACAACACTAATAAACTTGCTCCAACAAATTGTGGATGATTGATTGATTTATCAAAATATTTGACACTTACAGCACCATGCGTACTTAAGCCAGTAAATGCCCCCATTACTGCAATTACTGCACTGACTAGCGTAACCAGCCCGTATTCTTGTGGGGTAAATACTCTGGTCAGTATAGGCAACAGTAGAAAAGGGATAGCACCATTGATAACGTTGGCTAATGCATATACTGCTGTATTGCCTAGCAGTTTAGATTTCAATAACCTTTTTAACATTTAGCCTTAAATCATTGCTAATAAAAGATTATCAATTATTGTTAATTGTGTGGTTTGTTCTAAGTCTGGTGACATAGGTAAACTCATCACCTGCTTGGAAATTCTGCTTGCGATGGGGGTGCAATTGGGGCAACAAAGATGTGCATACGCTGGTTGTTCATTGAGCGGTACTGGGTAGTGAACAGCAGTAGGGATTCCTTGCTCTTTGAGCTTTTCCTGCATATCATTTCGATTCTTAACGAAAATGGTGTATTGCGCGAAGACTGAGGTTCTATCGTTGCGTTGAGCTACCACGCTGATTCTATCTTTTAACAAAGAATTGTAGCGTTGCCCAATTTTCTCACGCTGTTTGATCTCCCACTCAAAACGCTCAAGTTTGGCAAGCACAATCGCACATTGAAGGGTATCCATCCTGCCACCCACACCAACTCTGGTATGCATGTAGCGTTTGGATTGACCGTGTACACGAATGTCCCGCATGGCCTGTCCCAGTTGATCATCATTAGTGAAAATTGCGCCACCATCCCCGTAACAGCCCAAAGGTTTGCTGGGAAAAAAGCTGGTGCAACCAATCGTACTCAGGTTGCCACTTTTACGTCCTTTATAAGTTGCACCAAAACTTTGCGCTGCATCCTCAATCACCGGCAGATTGTATTTTTCTGCAATCTGGTTGATCTCATCCATGTCGGCGGGTTGGCCATAAAGTGAAACAGGCATAATCGCTTTGGTTTGAGGGGTGATCTTTGCTTCGATCAGTGCGGGGTCAATATTGCAGGTGTCTGCCTGGATGTCGACAAACACTGGTTTTGCACCTAATAATACAATGACCTCGGCAGTGGCTACGAAAGTAAAAGGGGTGGTGATAATTTCATCACCAGGTCGAATACCCAAGGCCATTAAACTGATCAAGAGCGCTTCAGTCCCGGAAGCTACCGTAATGCAATGTTTGGCACCGGTAAACTCTTCAAGCTTTTCTTCTAACTCCCGGACTTCAGGACCCATGATGTATTGGCCATGCTCAAGTACACGGTTGATTCGAGCCTGAATCTGGTTTTCCAGGGCTTGGTATTGTGTTTTTAGATCAATAAACGGAATACTCATTGTTTAATACATTCAACTGCGTTGCCACTGAGACGATATAACTCACCCGTATGCGGGCATGTATATTCTCCCTGACCGCTGAGTGGGAAAGGAATCTGCTGGCCATGTTTGGACATCCAGCCAATTTGTCTGGCAGGTACGCCGACCATTAGTGCGAAATCAGTCACATCTTTGTTAACCACTGCGCCAGCGCCGATAAAAGCATAAGCACCAATGGTTGAGCCACAAATAATGGTTGCATTTGCCCCTATGGTTGCTCCTTTTTTTACCAACGTGTTTCGATATTCTTCTTTTCTTGAGATAAAGGAACGTGGATTGTAAACATTGGTGAACACCATGCTTGGGCCACAAAATACATCATCTTCTAAAGTTACATTGTCATAGACAGAAACATTGTTCTGGATTTTAACGTTATTACCTATGGCTACTTTATTGCCAACAAAAACATTCTGGCCCAAAGAGCAATGATTACCAATACGTGCCTTGCCACAGACATGTACCCAATGCCAGATAGCAGTGCCTTCACCAATAATGGCTCCCTCATCAATAATCGCGGTAGGGTGGATATTCACAGACATTTAGTAATCCAGCGGCAAGCCGACACGCTTACCATCACGTGCTGAAAGATAGGTGGCTATCAACACCTCAAGCGATTGCAGACCTGCTCTTCCATCTGTTTCAGGTGAAGCTTCACCACGCATGACTTCAATCACATTTTGATAATAAAGAGGATGGCCAAACCCATAAACTGACGTCGTTTGATAGTTGCTATCGTGGATATGCGCATCATCTTCATCGGCTTCAGCAAATTCCCAATGTTGGATTTCATTCACCGCGACACCCCCAATCCGAACCGTGCCTTTTTCTCCCAGAATGGTGATAGAGCCTTCAAAGTTTTTGGAGTAGGTGAGCATGGTCACGTTCATGGAGCCCATCGCCCCTGATCGCCATTTCAAGCTGATCACACCGGTATCCTCAGCATCAATGTCTCTTTCCAGCGTCCCAGTATAGGCATGCAGACTTTCCAGAGGACCTACCAGCCATTGTAAAAGGTCTACATAATGGCTGGCCTGATTCATAAAAGCACCCCCATCGGACTCCCATTTGCCGCGCCAGCCGCCCTGATCATAGTAAGACTGCGGTCTTGTCCAGAACACGTTAACATTCACCATGTAGACTTTGCCAAAGCGTTTTTTTTCAAATGCACGTTTCAGGAGTTGCAAAGTAGCGTTGCGCCGATTTTGCTTGACTACAAATAGTCTGACCCCCGCTTCATCACATGCCTTGACCATGCGTTTACCGTCCTCCCATCGCGTAGCCATTGGTTTTTCGGTGATGACATGTTTGCCAGCTTGCGCGCACAAAATGGCTTGATCCGCATGAAGGCCGCTTGGTGTTGTTAGCACAACAATATCAGCCGTTGTATTCGCCAGCATGGATTTGATATCAGCATGAGGGCGAGCTCCTGTTTCTGTAGCAGCGGTATGCAGTGCAACAGGATCAATGTCGCATATATCTACCAGTTCGGCCAGCGTGTGGTGCTGCTTAATGGATTCAATATGGTTTTTCGAGATGCGGCCAAAGCCCACTAGGGCAAAACGGATTTTTCTATCTTTGATAGGGATATACATGTTTATATACTTCTATAATCTGAACGGTACAAAGCCTGCATCAATGACTTGTTGTTTGACGTAAAGGCTTTTGATGTCGCCAAGCACTGGCGTTGATGCATTACAAAGTAATTTTAGGTGTTCTGGTTGCATTGTTCGATATTGCTCATGTCCAACAGCCACGATCAAACTATCGACGCCATTGAGGTTTTCATATGGAGTAAGTTTAATACCGTATTCGTGCATGACCTCATTTTGATCGGCCCATGGGTCTGAGACCAATACCTCAATGCCCCAAGATTGAAGTTCGCGAATCAGGTCAACTACCTTGCTATTGCGTATGTCCGGACAATTCTCTTTAAAAGTAATGCCCAATACACCTACTTTGCTCGTAGAGACATCAATGCCATTTTTGACCATTAATTTGATTACACCTCTTGCAGCGTAACGTGCCATATTGTCATTGATTCTTCTGCCTGCCAGAATGACTTGCGGATGGTAGCCGATTTGCTCTGCTTTATGTGTCAGGTAATAGGGGTCCACACCAATACAGTGTCCGCCTACCATACCAGGTCTGAATGGTAAAAAGTTCCACTTGCTGCCAGCTGCTTCCAACACTTCTATCGTGTCAATATTTAAACGATTAAAAATCACTGATAGTTCATTAACCAAAGCAATATTAAGATCGCGTTGCGTGTTTTCGATCACTTTTGCGGCCTCAGCAACCCGGATAGAGGTGGCAGGATACGTGCCAGCTGTGATGATAGAACCATATAATTCATCAACAACTTGAGCGATCTCTGGCGTTGAGCCACTGGTGATTTTTTTGATTTTTGTGAGTGTGTTTATCTTATCGCCAGGATTAATTCTTTCGGGACTGTAACCACAGTAAAAATCCTGATTAAACTTGAGTCCAGAAAATTTTTCCAGAATAGGTACACATACTTCCTCCGTGCAGCCTGGATAGACCGTAGACTCATAAATCACAATACTGCCTTTGGAGAGCGACTTGCCTACTGTTTCACTGGCTTTCTCAAGTGGAGTTAAATCGGGACGGTTCGCATCGTCAATCGGAGTAGGGACCGTCACAATAAAAATTGAGCAGTTTTTCAGCGTAGCAAAATCGCTGGAGTATTCGAGTAAAGTGGCTTTTTTAAGCTGCTCTGAAGATACTTCAAGCGTACTGTCTCGATGGTCAGCCAGTTCAGCAATACGGGACTGATTGATATCAAATCCAAGTACTTGCCGATGTTTTCCAAATTCCACCGCTAATGGAAGTCCCACGTACCCCAAACCTATAATTGCAATTTTACTCATGAATTTTTTCGAATAATTTTATACTTTATGAAGTATTACCTGATTAAGTTCAGACTTAATAGAATACTATTATAACCGTTTCAAAATCATAAAACCCATCTCTATCAAATGGTTTATGGTCATTCATTGAAGTTGTATTGATTTAGCATCGCCTTAATATTAGCCGTTTTGCTTTTGCCATGATCATTGATCACCAGCTTTGCTGTTAGGGATGTACTGTGATGCGAATTCAAAAAATCTGCAATGCCATTTAGTTTTCGATTTTTGATCAGAGAATAATCGCACTTTCTTGCTCTATATCGGTATTTGTAGCAACTTGGGTCCACACAGGCGCTGGAACCTCAACGGATATTACCAGACAGTTATCTGCCTCAGCTATTGCTTGGCCGCCAGCATCGCCTTGATATTCGCCATCTTACTCTTTCCGTAGTCTTTACTTAAGACTTGATCCGGCCCGTTAAATGGATTGCCGAAGTGCTTAACGTCATCTTTGGGTAGTTCGGCGATAAACCGGCTGGGTTCACAAGCTTGCATTTCACCGGCGCGTTTGCGTTTTTTGCACCAGGTGATGTTAAGTGATTTCTGGGCGCGTGTGATGCCTACATACATGAGGCGGCGCTCTTCTTCAATTTGGTCGGCGTCTATAGAGTTGGTGTGCGGCAATATCCCTTCTTCGCAGCCGATTAAAAAGACATGGCCGTACTCTAGGCCTTTGGAGGCGTGGAGGGTGGAGAGTTTGACGGCATCGGGTTCGCTGTCTTCACGACCTTCCAGCATGGTGATGAGGGAGACGAGCTGAGTGAGCTCGAGCAGGTTTTTGCCATCGGATTCATTGCCATATTCAGTAGAGGCTTCGCCTTTTTTGCTAAGCCAGGCGACAAACTCCTGTACGTTGCCCCAGCGTGTTTCTGCTGCGCGTGCTTCTTCGCCATCATATAAGTAGGTTTCGTATTGGATGGCGGTCAGCAAATCATTGAGTACTTCGTTGGCCGGATCTTTCACGGCGCGGCCTTGTAGTGTCTGGATATAGCGGCAGAAAGTCAGCAGGTCATCAAGTTGCTTGGCGCCAATGTCGTGCTGGAAATCTCCTTCAAACGCAGCAGCAAACAATGACATTTTATGTGCACTGGCGTATTCGCCCAGTCGTTCAAGTGTAGTGTTGCCTATGCCTTTTTTTGGCGTTGTGGCGGCGCGAATAAAGGCCGGATCATCGTCTTCGTTGGCGATCAAGCGCAAATAGCTGGTAATGT
>VFQN01001408.1_pt1 | contig 40467 bp, 38 predicted proteins | sample 3512371 | NCBI WGS metagenome assembly VFQN01 (sample SAMN10412370, study PRJNA504923) | tailings metagenome | isolation source: Replicate 2 from Balatoc abandoned mine | place: Philippines: Itogon, Benguet | collected 2017-08-28 | reverse complement strand
TGCCGTTCATTACGATCTCGGAGCCAGGTTCGACGCGAACCGTTCCTGCGATGGCTTTCAGCAGACTCGATTTTCCCGCACCGTTGGCGCCGAGGATGACGCAGATCTCGCCCCTTCCGACATTCACGGTGACATGATCGAGCGCCTGGTGACGGCCATAGCGAACGCTGAGATTTTTCACCTCAAGCATCGTCGTCTCCGAGATAGGCCTCGATCACCTCCGGGTCGGACAGCACCTCCTCAACGTCACCCTCCTTGATCTTGCGTCCGGAATTCATCACCACACAACGGCCGCACAATGAGCGGATGGCATCCATCACATGCTCAACCATGATGATGGTGCGGCCTTGCTGGCTCAGTTTCTCGATCAGTTCGATACCGATGTTGAGTTCGCTTGGATTGAGCCCCGCGAGCCACTCATCGAGCAGGAGCAGGCGCGGATTTGACGCGAGCGCCCGCGCAAGCTCCACACGCTTCTGATCGATATAGGTCATAGCCGCGACCGGAACGCGCTCGCGCCCCTGCAAACCGACTAGCGCCAGAAATTCATGCGCCGCGTCACGCGCTTGCGCACCCCAGAGTCGCTGATGACCAAACACGGCGCCTGCGATGACGTTGCGTTCCGCATCCATCGCGGGAAGCATGCGCACGAGCTGGAAAGTGCGCGCCACGCCCTGGCGCGCGATCTTGTGCGCAGGCAGGCCGGATATCCGTGCGCCCGCCAACGATATCTCGCCACTGTCTGGCCTGAGTGCGCCCGAAATCAGATTGAGCATCGTGGTCTTGCCGGAGCCGTTCGGACCGATCAGCCCGAACAATTCGCCCTCCCGAACTTCGAAGCTGACATCATTCACCGCGACGAGGCCGCCGAACGCCTTGCGTGCGCTGTCGACGGAGAGCGCCGCAATGGTCATGCGCGGTCCTCCACCGGGACCGGCTCGACGCGCGCGCGCGGCTTCTTCGCATAGGTCCAGAGCTGCTCGAGACGGCCGGTGATGCCGTCCGGAAGAAGATAAACGATGATGAGGAACGCGATGCCGATGACAATGGACGTATCATTCGGAAAACGCGCCGACACGAACTCCATCACCAGCGTGAACGGGATCACCCCGACCAGCGGCCCCCACAGCGTGCGGGTGCCTCCGAGCAGCGCCATAATGACAACGAGGAAAGAGATCATCGGATTGAACGCCGCTGGCGGCTCAATATAGGCATAACGCGGCGCGAGAATCGCACCGGCCATACCGATGAACGTGCCTGAAATCATGAACAGGATGATTTTCAGTTTCGCGGTGTCGATTCCGGAATGGCGCGCGACAGTTTCATCATTGCCGATGATCTGCATCGCAAAACCGAGCCGCGAACGGTTAATCAGCCATCCCGCCAGAAAAACCACCGCCGTCAGCGCGAGCAGCATCCAGTAGATATGCTTCTCCGTGAAGTCGGTGAATACGTAGAGGCCCATCTTGCTCGACAGTTTGATCTGCGTGTAGGACACGACCTGCCGAACCAGTTCGGCGAGTCCGAACGTAAAGATCACGAAATAGACGCCGGAAATGCGCAAGGTTGCGGCGCCGACAAGGCCCGCGAGGATCGCCGCAACTGCGCCACCGATCAGAACGAGCGCGCCGAACGGCAAATAATCCAGGCCGAGGCCCACGGCGTAGGTCCCGAGCCCGAAGAATGCCGCGGTCGCCAGCGACACATAATGGGTCGGACCGGAGAACAGGGTCCATGCCGTACAGAGCGCGGCATACATGACCATGTTGATCGCCAGCGACAGGTAATAGCCCTGATCGAACAACGGCAACGTAGCCGCCGCTGCGAACGCGACAATACCGGCGGCGCCCGTCCAGACTTCAGAAGACGACAACCGGGTCATGCCTGCTGCCTGCCGAAAATGCCCTGCGGCCGAAATAGAAGCACGAGCACGAACAACGCATACGTGGCCGCCAGCGTCAGACCCGGGTCGATAAGGCGGGCCACGGCCGTTTCGGCGACTCCAAGAATGAGGGCCGCAATCACCGCGCCACGCACATCGCCAACGCCTCCCATGATTACGATGATGAGCGCCTTCATGGTGAAGACCACGCCCATGGACGCATTGAAGGTATAGAAGGTCGACAGCAGCGTTCCACCGCAGGCCGTCAGCGCGCCGCCAAGCGCAAATGACAGAGTTGCCGCCTTGGCCACGTCGATCCCGACCAGTTTGGCCGAGTTGGGATTCACGGCGACAGCCCGCACAGCTGTGCCGTAGCGTGTGCGATAGAGAAACAGATAAAGCAGCACGGCGATCAGGCAGGCCGCGCCAAAGGCGACCACGCGGTTCAGGCCGTAAAACGTCCCGAGAATATCGAACCGCTCCGCCAGGAATGTGTAGGACGTGTAGGCGCCGCCGAACCCACGCAGCATCAATCCCTGAAAAAGGAACAGCAAGCCAAACGTCGCGAGGATGGAATCAACCTCCAGCATGCCTTGGCTTTTGGCGCGATCGACGAGAGGCCGCAGCAATAGCGCGTAGATGGCCCAGTTAACGAGGAAGGCTGCCGGCGCGATGATCAGAATACCCCAGAGCGGATTCACCGCATATGAAGTGAAAAGCCAGAAAGCAACGAAACAGGCGGCCACGAAGGTTTCGCCGTTGGCAAGATTCATGATGCGGGCAACGCCATATTGCAGCGTCAAACCGATCGCAATCAAAGCGTAGGTTCCGCCAAGCAGAACTCCGGTTACAATCGTCTCCATTTCGAGTCCTGCGCGAAAGACATCCGGCGCGGCCTGCCGCCGCGCCGGATGTCTCCGATATTCGAGAATTTACTTCCAGGGCTGTTTCTTGACCGGCGCCTTGGCGCCGGAAAGGCCGGACGATGCGACACCGTTGAATGTGCCGTCCTGCCACTGGCCGACAGCCCAGACATTGTGATTGATGCCGTCCTTCAGGTTCACCTCGCCGATCACGGTCTTGAACGGCCCCTTCCTGATCTCGGCGATCACCGCGGCCTTGTCTGTGGTCCCGGCGCGCTCGATCGCCTGACCGAGAATTTCCAGTCCGGCGTAGGTGGTTGCGCTGGCCCAGGCATCGGGAACGGCGTTCGTCACTTCCTTGTGCCGCTTCAGATACTCCTGCATTTCCGGCGCGGCCGCGTTGATGCCACCCACCCCCATGACGCCGTTCGCGTTGTCCTTGAAGCGACCGATGTAACCGGGGAACGCAGTGCCGACACCGACATAGAATGCACCGACGTCGAATTTCTGGATCTGGGCCTGTTCGGTGAGCGCGAAGGTGTCCGGCGGATAGGAGAACGCAACGAACGCATCGGGGTTTGCCGCCTTTGCTGCGCTGATGATCGGCGCAACGTCCTGCGTACCGAGCGGATAGGATGCTTCATAAACGATCTCGAAGCCGGCCTTTTCAAGTGCGGGCTTTCCGGCATTCTTGAGTTCCAGTCCGAACGCGTCGGCGACGTTGACCAGCGCGACGCGCTTGCCGATCGCGCCGCTGTCGCGCAGCTTCTTCAGAGCGTCCGCAACACCCTCGGCAAGTTGTTTCGAGGTGCCAAGCAGCCAGAACGAATTCTGCCAGCGCTTGGCAAATTCCGGCACATTGTCGGTAGCGGCACTGGTCGTGATGTGCGGATAGCCGAACTTCGCGATCAGCGGAGCGGTGGCAACGTTGATACCGGTAGAGTACGGCGTCACGATAAAGTCGACCTTGTCGACCGTGGCGAGGCGCGTGATGTTCTTGATGGCTTCGTCGGCGGTTGTCTTGTCATCGTATTCGATAACTTCGACTTTCATCTGCTTGCCGCCGACCTTGAGGCCACCGCGCTTGTTCACCTCTTCGACCCAAAGCTTGATATTGGGCCAATGCGTGACGGCTGCGCCGCCGGCGAGCGGACCGGTTTTTGGTGCACTTGCACCAATCTTCAATGTGTCCTGGGCGGCGGCGATGCCGGTCGCCATGACGACAGCAGCAACCGATACAGCTGCCATCAGTGTTATCTTTCTCAGCATAAATCCTCCTCTGCGTGATGGGGTGCGATTTCGTCACCTTGTTCTTGCTGACCGGCATTTTATCCGCCGGTTGTGGTCATGGTCCAGCATGCTTCATCGTTAACGTCAATTGGGATGGCCATCGCCCGCAGCGTCTTTGGGGCTCCCGAAGGCGATACTATTTGACTAGTCCGTGCGGCGATCTGCCGCCCGGGACCGCAATATCGCAGCGCCTAAGAAACGCGGCGATCACCGCTCGCAAGAACACCCGACTATCCTGCTCGATCAGGCAAAATGGATAGTTTTGGTCTCGACGTAGTTTTCGAGCCCTTCGACCCCGCCTTCGCGTCCAACACCCGATTGCTTGAAGCCGCCAAAGGGATGTTTCGGGTCCACGATCATGCCGTTGATCGTCACGCTCCCGGTCCGCATCCGGCGCGCCAGCTGGTAGCCGCGGTCCGGGTTTGCGGTGTAGACCGCACCACTCAGACCATAGATCGAGTTGTTGGCTCTCCGGATCGCATCGTCATCGTCCGAATAGGTGATCACCGACACCACCGGTCCAAAAATTTCTTCTTGGGCAATTTTCATGTACGGGTGCACGTCCGTGAAAACAGTGGGCTCGATGAAATAGCCTTTATCGAAACCTTTAGGCCTGCCGCCACCGCACGCGACCGTGGCGCCTTCGGCACGGCCCGCAGCGATATACCCCTGAACGCGCGCGAGTTGCCGCGCCATAGTCAGCGGTCCCATCTGGGTGTCCTGACTGAACGGATCTCCCACTTTGATGCGCGACACTGCGCTCAGGAACATATCCAGGAACTCCCGCTTACGCCGCTCCGGCACCAGAATCCGCGTCAGTGAGAAGCAGACCTGCCCGGTAATGGGCATTGAATAGACCATGAGGCTTGGCAACGCCGCAGCAAAATCGGCATCATCAAGCAGGATCGCCGCAGACTTGCCGCCGAGTTCGAGACTGACGCGCGCGAGACGTTGAGCACACACTGCAGCGATATGCTTGCCCGCGGCGGTCGAACCGGTAAAGGCCACCTTGTCGACGTCCTTGTGCCGTACGAGGTAATCACCGCCCTCGCGCCCGGCGGGCACCAAATTGAAGACGCCCGCGGGGAGACCCGCCTTCTCGATGCATTCAGCGAGAATGTAAGCCTCGAGCGGCGTCTCCGGAGACGGTTTCGATACGATCGTGCAACCGGCTGCAAGGCCAGCCGCAACCTTGTAACTCAGCAGAACGAGCGGCGCGTTCCACGGCGTAATCGCCGCGCATACTCCGACAGGCTCCTTGGCAACCTTCACCTTGCCGCCATCGTCGCGTTTGCGGTCATCGACGAACGGATAGGTCTCGATCAGGTCGGCGTAGTAATTGAACAGCGTCGGATTTTGTCCAACCAGCTTTTTGGTCAGCATGATGGGAGCGCCAACCTGCAGCGTCCATGCATTGGCGATCTCGTCCAATCGCTGCGACAGTAATTCCGCGACCTTGCGCAGAAATCGCGCGCGCTCGGACGGCGCCATGCGCGGCCACGGTCCATTGTCGAAAGCATCGCGCGCCTCGGCGACAGCACGGTCGATATCGGCGCGGCCCGCTTCCGGATAGCTGAGAATGAGTTCTTCGGTCACCGGCGAGATAACGTCGAGTTTCTCGGTCGAGATCGGCTCGACCCATTGCCCTCCAATGAAAAGACGCCGCGGCGCTTCGAGCACCGGCTGGATTTTCGGCATCACGTTCATTGCAGCACTCCTCCCGGAAGCCGGTACGCGGCTGCATTTGCTTATGCAGCGCCCCGTTACGCCTGCAAGCGAGAAGTGAAGATAGCGCCGGCTACCGGGTGTCGCACCCGGGATGCATCACCCAAGCCCCAAAGTGGGACGCCGGTGTGGGCACGGTGTCATACGGGATAGCGAGCAACAAATTTTGAGAGTCACAGCTCACAGTTTGCCGGGTGGGGCTCGCGGATCAGCTACCGGCCTTTCGGCCATCCACCGGCGCATGTTCGCATTTTATACTTACAAGTCAGTGTTGACCGATGGTCTCGGCCTCAAAACGCTCTACGAAATACAGGCCGATCCGGCGCGTGAGCGCTGCAGCGGTGACCGATGATACGGCGAGCCCCACCGCTCCTGCGATCGGCGCAAACGCAAGAGTCGTCGCGGCGGCCGCCGCCAATCCCGTGGGGGCCGCACCGCCCATCAGTCCGATCACGATCGAGCGCGTCTTGTCGCGCTCAAACGGAATTCCGTAAAGATCGCTCAGCCCCTTTACCATTCTCAGGATGACAGCCGTTACGCCCACCACATTAACAGCCGGCATTGGCACCAGCCCGCCGAGCCCGGCATACATCTTGTGACGGTCGACGATCTTGAAAGCGAGTTGAAGGCGCCGCTCCGCTTCCGCCTCGGTCATTGGGAGGAGGATGTCGAAAGCATCGTGGGGCTTGACCGTATCGGCGTCACCCGCCTCAACGTCGTTTGCGTCCCGGCTACCGGTCCCTGCGTTATTGGCGTTGGCCGGGGGTGGAGAGGCTGGCCACACATCCGCTTCAACCTGAACCGGCTCTCTTGGCGTCGTCGGCTTGGCCGTGACGGATTGCGGCATCGGCACATCCGTCCCCGCCTCGCCGGGGGTGAAGCGCAAGCTCGAGCCCGCCGGCTTGATGGCCTTCGGAAGCTGTTTGCGTGTCATGCTGCGGCCTGCTGTTGTCCGACCACCATGTCAACTTCATCGGCGATTGCGGCAATTTCGCGCGCCGCCGGCCCTTTCCAGCTGATCAGGCTGGGCGTCGCCCCCCAAAGCGATGCTTCCGGATAGGCAACGCGATTCTGCATCTCATTCTGCAGAACCGGAATTCCAGCCTCGGTAAGCTCGGCGCGGATATGCCGCGCGATGATCGAATCGCGCGTGGTCTGGGTCAGCAGACATCGGTAAAGGGGACGCCGGCCGTCGGCCCGTTCTGTGAGGAACGCGATCGTATCAAGGGTTCGATCGACATCGAACGGAGACGGCTTAACCGGGACCAGCAGAAAGTCGGAGGCCGCAAGACATTCGAGGGTCGTCTTGGAGCGAAAGCCAGGGGTGTCAATAATCACCAGGCCACCCGCACCCGAGATTCGGCGGGCCGTCTTCGTTGCCTCCTCAGTGGCATCCTCAATGACGGCCACGCCGCCCAGACTGCGTTCGCGCGCCGCAAGCCCCATGATCGAACGCTGCGGATCCGCATCGATGATCGTCGGGCGGCGACCACGCAGATGCCAATAAACAGCGAGGCAACTAGCGACCGTGCTCTTGCCGCTACCACCTTTCATCGTGGCGATCGTGATGATCATCTCACCGCCTCCTTGCCAAAGACCCGCGCAGTGATTCGTCGTAATGGTAGCGAATTTCGGAGGAGCGCGCCTCTCATTGGAGGGTCGTGACGGCGCAGAAGCGCGCCCGCTTCGAGGCTTCCACAGCTTGATGCCGCCCGGCCTTAGAAAAGGCTTGGAAAAGACCGACGTTGAGGACGAGGCACTCAGTTCCTCGGACGTCTGGCATAGAAATTATAATGCAGTCCCAAAAAGCAAAACGCTGCTTCCGAATTTCTTCGGAAACAGCGTCAAATAGCCTGAAAGGCGAAACTGTCCGGAGATTACCAGGCCGGGCAAACCGACAAGCCGGTGCAAGAGCCCAGCGTGTAGTTTGCGGAGGTCTCGGTTCCTGCGGCACTTTCCAGCACTTCGTCGGAAACGTCGAAGCTCAGGATCTCTTCTTCTTTTTGATTGAGGGTGTTGAGGGTCATGGCGTAAATTCCTTTCATCCGCCAGATGCATAGAAAGTTACGAGGAAACTTGTCGAAATTTCCCCCTGCTGGCGAATACAAGGATTGGCTAAAAGCGGTGAAAAGTCAATCAGTGGCGCGTTTGTGACCACAACGATCCCTTAAGCGAACGATCGCAGCCTTTCATTATGTCTTTAACTCTTCATGGTCGTTACTTAGAGGTAGCGGCCTTTGCTTCGTTCGCGCACGGATCGTTTTGGGCAATCTTTCCTACCTCGCAGCTGCGATTTGAGGAAAATCGGCGGTAAAAGGGCGGTAACGGACGACGTCCCGCAATTGTCGCGGGCAAAACGCCGTCAAGGCCGCTATGAGAAGCGCCGATGGATGCCATTCTCAACCGCATAATCTCGCGCGCAGCAACGATCGACGAACGCTTATCCGTCCTCGATACAAAGCAGGATGGTGACCAAACTATTGCTGAGCGGCGACTGGCAGCGTGGTGCCGCGCGTCGGCGAATGGTGATTCGGAACAGTTCAGCCGTCGCCTCGCGCGAGACGGATGGTCCGTCGCGGAAGCCAGACAGCGGCTTGCGGCGGTTTGGGCTGATACACCTTCCCCACAGTCCGGCTGGGTGTCAGACGCTGTCTGGGTGGAGGCGGCGCTGCGAACCGATTCAGCCGGCCCCGGCTTATCGGCGGCGCAACGCGATCCGCGCCCTTTCGAGCCCTTGTTTCGCCCGCTCGTCGACCAAGCCGAAGAGCGCCTATGGGGTGACGATCGCCCGACCCTGCGTCGACACTTCAGCGATTCGGGACGCGACTGCCTTCGGCTGATGCTTCTCGACCAGTTGTCCGATCTGTGCGCGCCGCCCCTGTACGAGCATTTTGCCGCACGCCGCAGCGCTGCCGCCGACGGCGAACCCGGCTCCGTACGTGCGGATGGGGGCGAAGCGCTTTACGACCGCTTTGTCTCGGACATGAAATCAGGAGGCTTTCGCGGGCTCTTCGAGGACAAGCCGGTGCTGCTGCGGCTGATCGCGACCCTGGTCAGGCAATGGATCGATGCCGTGCGGGAGTTTGCGATCCGCCTGGACGCCGACCTCTCAAGCGTTCGCCACGATCTGTTGGATCGAGACCGGCCGGCTCAGGTGACCAAAATCGACGGCGGCCTCTCTGACCGCCACAATAGCGGCCGCACTGTCTTCATCGTCTCCTTCGAGGATGGCGCCCGCGCAGTCTACAAGCCGAAGGACCTGCGCCTTGATGTGGCGTGGCACGCGCTCGTCACCCGTCTGAATGCGGCTGACGCTCCGCTGCACCTGCGTGCCGCCCGCGCCATCGCCCGCGAGCATTACGGGTGGACTGAATTTGTCGACCACACCAGTTGTAGCGACGCCGGTGGCTATGACCTGTACTTTCGGCGGGCCGGAGCCTGGCTGGCTTTGTTTCACTGCTTCGCGGCGACCGACATGCATCAGGAAAATGTCATCGCAGCAGCCGATCATCCCGTCCCGATCGATCTCGAAACCATTCTTCAATCGCCTCCATCGGCTCCGCCGGCACAGGATGCCGAAAGCGCCGCCTTCGATGCCGCCACTGACATGATCGTCAATTCCGTGATGGCGGTCGGTATATTGCCTGCCTATGGACGTGCACCCGACACCTCGGTTTTTGCGATGGGGGCGCTGACGGCGGACTGGAATTCCAGGATCAAGATCACGTGGCTCGACATCAACACGGACAGGATGCGGCCAACACGAACCAAGGTCGTAGACAACGCAAATCCGAACCTGCCGCACGTTGCCGGGCGCTATGCGCGTTTCAGCGAGCACACGGATGCTTTCCTCGCCGGTTTCGAAGCCTATTCCCGGTTTCTGTCCGGTCTCGCGCGCGGGGCTGACATTGGCGGGTTGTTCGAAGGCTTTGCCGGAGCGCCGGTTCGCAAGGTGGTGCGACCGACCCGGTTCTATTCGATGCTGCTGCAGCGCCTGAAAGCCTCGCGCAGCATGGATGACGGCGCGACGTGGTCGGCCCAGGCCGACTTCATCGCGCGTCTTTCCAACTGGGACGAGGCATCCGACCCAACCTGGGCTTTTCACCACGCAGAGCGGTCGGCTCTGATTGAGCTTAACGTTCCGCATTTCACCTTGCCGAGCGACGGACATCAGATTTGCGACTTCAAGGGACCGGTCACCAGCCTGACGGGACCTTCCGGACTCGACCGCGCGCGAGAGCGCGCGCGACAGTTCGATAAGGACGAGATTGCCTGGCAGGTTGCCGTGATCAGGGCCAATGCGACGAAATCCGCACCAGCTAGTTCATCGGATACGTTGAGATCGTTGCTGAGAGCGGACGTCGCTGCGACAACCGCACGGGAAGGCTTCGCTTCCGAAGCGGACCAGATCGCATCGGAAATATCCAAGCATGCCATCCGTCGCGGTCGCTCCGCCGCGTGGATCGGTCTGGACTGGATGGGCGATGCCGAAGTGTTCCAACTCGCACCACTCGGCCCCGATCTCTACAACGGTGTGTCCGGCATTGCCGTTTTCCTTGCCGCGCATGCGTCCGTCACCCAGAGCGGAGCGTCCGCGGAACTCGCCCTCGCGGCGCTGACCCACCTTCGCAAGAAACTGAAAGATCGCAACGCCGCGCGGTTTGCACGCTCGCTAGGAATCGGGGGCGCGACCGGGCTCGGATCGCTGATCTATGCCTTGTCCGTAATATCGAGAAGCCTCGCAGAACCGGACCTGCTCTCCGACGCCCATGCTGCGTCCACATTAATGACGAACGCACTCATTGCGGCCGACAAACGGCTCGATACTCTTGGCGGGAGCGCGGGCGCTATCCTCGCATTGCTGCGGCTTTACCGCGATACAAGGGCCACAGACGTATTGGCGCGTGCCGTCGCGTGCGGCGATCATCTGCTCGGGCAGGAACGACGTGGCGAGGCCGGGGCTCGAAGCTGGGTCGGTTTCGGCCTTGGCGAGAAGCCGCTTAACGGGATGTCGCATGGCGCAGCCGGATTCGCCTACGCGCTTGCATCTCTGGCAGAAGCGACCGGCCGCAACGATTTCCGAGAGGCCGCGTCGGAGTGCCTCGCGTTCGAAAACGCGACTTACGACACCGGTCAGCACAACTGGCCCGACTTGCGGCATACGGGAGAGCCCGGCTGGGCCTGTCGCTGGTGTCACGGCGCCCCAGGAATTGGACTCGCACGCGCAGCCCTGTTGAAGCAAAGCGGCTTGGACGCCGCTGTACTGAAAGCCGATGTCCGCAATGCGCTTGCCGGCGTCGAACGGAGCTGGCCGACGGAAATCGATACGCTTTGCTGCGGGACGCTCGGCAGCGTCGAGTTCTTGTGCGAAGCCGGCGAAGTTCTTGGCCGTCAGGATATCCGGCAAATCGCCGCGGCACAGCTCGCCACTGTGGTCCAGGCGGCACGGTCGACTGGCGACTACCGTTGGAATAGCGGGAAGCGACGTTTCAATCTGGGCCTGTTTCGCGGAATTGCGGGAGTTGGCTACACGCTTCTCCGACAATGTGACGATACGCTGCCAAACGTGCTCATTTGGGAATAAGACGACCGGCCCGCGCCCTATTTCCCATCCTGGGCGCAGGTAGCGTGGATCACAACCTTGAACATATCGAAAGACTGGACTGTAACCTGACAGGACCTTGCATCGGCAAGATCGACCCTGACTACGTCGCCGGCATTCAGGAGCTGCGATTTGCCGTTGACATTAAGTGTTACACCATGAAGCGTGGGCGCTCCCATCAATCCCACATTCACCCGACCGCCCGCGACGACGAAAGACTGGTTCGGCCGCATCACGTAGATGTTCTCCGACGGCACGATTTCATCGAGCACGCCCTGCACATGATTGAGCCGCGTCTGCAGCGTGAGAATACGATCAGCGCGCTGGTTCAGCTCAGCGCTGACCTGCTGCCGCTCCTCGCGGAGCTGTTGAATCGTGGCATCGCGCTGCGCAAGCTGACGCCGCGCCAGTTCGCGCCCGGTGATATGGCCGATCAAGGCGACGCCAAGGATTAGCAAGGTCTCGATCAGGAGGATGTAAATACGGCGCCGGCGCGTCAGCAGGCGCCACGCGGCCCGCGAGCTCAGATCCGGCTCACCCGTTCGACCGGTTCGGATATTTTCGGCCACGTCAGCGGTCCTCCTACCCCTGCCTTTATTCCGGGGCATGACACGCCCTACCACGATTTCCGTTCCAACGATCGTGCGTCATGACATCGATCATTTCGGCACCGGGTTTATCGTGTCCCCGGCGGCAAACTCGTCGAAACCTCGGCCGGTCTCATGATGACTTCGGCCGGCTTTGCTGGGCCCTCAGCTCCGGTTGCCGACCCAGTCGTCCGCGCGCCGCCAGTCAGCCGCGACAGCACCGCTTCATAGCTCGACAGGTCGAACGGGTTAAAGGTCGCCGGCTTCTCGGCTGCCTTGTCGGGCTTCCCGGCGGGTTCGGGGCCGGACGATCGTTTGTCTGCCGCTGGCGGAGTCGGGCCTTGCTGGGGCTGCGCACTCGGCGGCGGGTTGACCTGAACGGCTCCGCCCGGCTGCACGACGACTGTCGTCGGGGATGAAACCGTCGGCGCCGCCTGCGGCGCAAAAGCGCGCGGAACGGGCTGGGCCGGACCATATGCGCCGGGAACTGTCTCGGTCGGTGGAGGCGGAGGTGGAACGGCGTCCCTCCGCGGCGGTGTGGCCGGGCCATTCGGCTGATCGACATTACCGAGGATGATCGGCAGACCATCCTTGCCGCCGCCGATGACCACGATCTTGGAGTTCTGCGACTGCGACAGGGCTAGCGTCGCCTCGATGCCACGCCATCGCAGATAAGAATCCGTAATGCCCTGACCCACGGTCTGCTGGAACGCGGCTATGCCATTCGCTTCGATCTGCTTTCGCCTCGATTCCTGCGCCTCGCGTTCGACGCGATAGCGATATTCCTGAATGAGGTAGAACTGCTCCGTCTGGCGATTGATCGCGGCAACGATTGCAGGCGGAAGCTCGATGCTCAGCACCAGTGTATCGATGATCTGGATCGAGTATTGCAGCGCGTCATTATAGTTTCGGGGATCCGGCTGCTCCATCGCCTCGGGCTGGACCAGCTTGTTGAGGTTCGCGCCAAGGCCTTTTCTGGCGTTGTCCCGCACCCGCTCCTGGATCGCTTCGCGCGAAGTATAGACCTCCTGCGCGGTGTATTGCGCGACCACCTGGCGCGTCTGGCTGCCGATTTCCGGGCTGACAACCGAGTCGAAATATTGCGGGCCGATGAACTTGTGAAGCACGGCCACGGCATTATGCAGCAGCTGATAGCGGATGTTCATCTGGACGGTGACATTCACGCCGTCCCGCGAGATCGCATTGTAGGTCTGCGCCGTCGACTGCAAGCGCAGGTTATAGATGAAAAGGTGATCCCAGGGCCAAACGAGGTGAAGTCCTTCACCGCGCAATTGTTGGGGGTTGAGCATCGTGCCGCGGCCGGCGAAGCACCAGCAATAATAGTCGAAGGTGTTAAAGCGCTTCCACAGAACGCCGACGTGACCGCTCGGCACCGTGATCACCACAAAGCGCCACAGCACCGTCACCACGAGGAACAGAACGAGCAGCATGAAAGCAAAGCTCGGCAGCCGGCGCGTCAGGAAATGCCACGCCCCTCTTCTCCTCACGGGTGGAGGATTGCCATCGAGTGTCTCGGGATACGTTGCCATCAGTCGTTCCTCATCGAACGCCTTCAGCCGCCCACGGTACGTTCGTCAACGATGCGTCCTTCTTCGAAATGGATCCGACGGCCGCGCAGCTTGGTTTCGTCGAGATACCGGTCGTCATGGGTGATAACCACCAGCGTCTTGCCGGCGCGCATCAATTCGGGAAGCAGTTCGTCGTAGAATTTGCGCCGATATTCCGGATCCTGCTCGGCGGTCCATTCGTCTAGCAGCATGATGGGGCGGTTTTCCAGCATGCTGACGATCAGCGCGAGCCGCCTGCGCTGTCCGCCCGACAGATCGAGGGTACGGAACTCGCCCTTGATCAGGCCGGTCTTGTCCTCGAGCCTGAATTTGGCGAGCAGATTCGCGAGTTCGCCCAAGTCCACGTCGGCGACGCCATAAAGCCTTCGAAACAGATGATAATCGTAGAAAATCGCCGAAAACAATTCGCGATATTCGTCCCGGGTCTCCTTGTTGACGCGCCTCCCGTTCAGGAGAATGTCACCCTCCTGGGGGTGATAAAGCCCGGCCAGAACCCGTAGGAAGGTCGACTTGCCGGAGCCGTTGCCGCCAGTGATGAAAAGCAGTTCCCCCGAGCGCAGAGTGAAGTCGATTGGCCCGATATGGAACGCTATGTCCGAATGCCGGTCCACATAGCTGAACTTGATCTGCCGCATCTCGATCGTGTCGAAGATCTTTGCAGACACAACCTCATCGGTTTCCGATGACACCGACTCCCGAAGTTTCTCCTCGAGCTTCTGGATACGGTCCGCCGCCGCATTGGCGTTCATCAGGATCGGAATTGACTGCACCAGCGCGAAGCAGGCGCCGATGACATACAGCAGCGCTGCCGTGATCTTGGCGATTGAAGCACCGCCGAGACTTTCGCTGAACTGAGGCGCGACGAATACGACCGTCCCGAGCAGGATATACATATATCCTTGCGAATAGGCGATCTGCTTGAAGGTCTCGGACTGGCTGCGGATCTTGATATTCGCCGCGGTCCGCGAGACATCGACGGCGTCGTCGAACAGCGCGTCGCTGCGGCTTCGATTGAGCCTGATTTCCTTGAAACCGTCGAGAAAGTCGGTGATGCGGTCGAACAGCCGGCGCTCATGCTCAGCTGCCCGCATCCGCTCCTCGACCAGCTTGCGGCTCCTGAAATGAAAGATCAGACCGGCCATGCTGACGATCAGAACGCTCAGCAGGAACGCTGCGAGCGAAAGATACGCGACATAGATCGCCACAAACCCGATCAGGACCGGCCCCTGGATCGAGAAGCTGAGCATATTGCTCGCTTGCGTCAGGATCGCGGCATCGCTCGATATCGCCGCGACGATGCGTGAGCGTCCGACCTCCTCAATCGAAAGGAGTTCCGAGCGCCGGACATAATCCATCATCCGGACGCGGAGCTTGTGGATGATCGCTTCGATCTCGGAGGTGATCGTGGTCGATACGTAGACCTGCGTCTTGAAGAACAGAAACAGCGAGACCACGAACAATATCGCTGCCCAAAGGCTGCCATGGGTCTCCGAATCAGCCGCCGCGGCCCCGGTATTGATTGCGGTTAGGATGAGCGCATTGCTGACGCCGCCCAAAGCCGACATGAACACCAGCTTCCGCACCGAGGCGTGCATCTCGCGGTGAACAAGCTGGAGGAAGGACATTGGAACGTTGTCGCCCGGCTACTGTTGCGAGGGGCGCTGCCGCCCCCCGGAGAAAAGCAGGTGCCATTCTCGATACGTGAAGATCAGGGCCCGCGGCGCCATTCCGTGTTTCGCGACGGGCCGGTGATGAGCAGCAACGGCAGCACCACCAACGGCGTGGTAATCAGAGCAAGGCCGAACGTACCGAGAAAGCCCATCCGGCGCCCGATGCCGCACAGTCCGGTCAACGCGCAAAAGATAATATAAAGGCCGGCCTCGATCATCGGTCTCGCTGGAGCAGCCATCGGCTTCTCGGCCGTGGCTGCCCTCCGGGTTGATACTGAAGGCGCCGGTCAAGCGTTGGTGCGCGGCGCGGTGCTCGCGGGAGCCTCCGGCGCAGCTACCTTCGCGCGCGACCGGTTGTCCCACTTTTCCCTCTGTGCCTTGATGAACTCACGATAATCCGGCGGATTAAAGTCCAGCAGCGTGCCGCCGGATTCGAAATGCTGGACGAAAGCCTTGCCGATCGCGAAGGTCGCACCGGCGGCAAGCGCCGGCATCACAAAACCGGCAGCAATCGTTCCGAGAACCGGGATCGATTTCAGCATGCTTGCAGCGCCGATGCCGCTGGTTGCGGGGATCATCGTTCCGGCCAGTGCCGCGATCAGCGCTTTGCCGCTGTTTTCCGAGAACGGCACATCATAAATCTGTGACAGACGGCGCAGCATCTGGAGCTGGACGCCAGCTACGGCGGCGACGTCGACGATCGGCACGGGGATCAGCCCGCCGACACCACCCCACAAGGAGAAGCGGTCTACCAGCTTGGTGGCCATTTCATGCCGAGCTGCGGGCGTCAATTCTGGAGTTTCGGGCGCCCCCGGCTTTGTCTCCGCCTCTGGTGTCGTCTTCTGTGCCATCCTGGGCCCCTTCTCGGCATTCATGGATCGACCGCCACCTGGACAGCGCTCAAGATGTCTCTGTTCGCTGCAATCAAGGCTGGCTTGAAAAAGCTATCATGACGGGTTGCGACTGCCAAGCGTCGGCTTGGGCAGTTTTATGCTTGCAACAGAAAGGGTTATCAATCCAGCCTACCGCTAATTCTTCGCTGTTCATACCCGCCGATGCGTGACGCGCGAATGTCGAACTGGCTTCGTCGTCGCAGCTTGCGTTGGACAGGTCACTCGCCATAATGCCAGGGATGGTTCTTCCGGAGACGGACATGCGCTCGGTGCAAGCCAAGGACAGCAACGCCAACATGCGTCTCGCCTGGGAGCCTCCGGTCATGACCGAAGTACCCATCGCAGAGGCGACCAAAGCCACCGGTCGGCGCCATCATGATGGTCAGGTCACATCTCCTCCGGCTCCCGCATCGCCATCAACCAAGCTCGGGTTTTCGTTCGAAATGTCGTTCCCGCTATCGGCCCGAACCGAATAGATACCCTCTTCAGGCGCAAGCGTTACGATCGATATCGTTGGGGGAACTCGCACCGCCTGGCAACATCGGATGGCGGCCGCCCGTCTTTTCGGATAATTTGGCGATCAGGCTAGTGGTCAGGACGCGGTCAGCGTGGGCATAACAATCGATAGCGTGCTGGTACGCGATCAGAGCCTTGCCATGGCCGATCTCGATGGCCGGGCGACCATCCTCAACGTCCACACCAGCAGCTACGCCAGCCTCAACGCAGTCGCGACCGAAATTTGGGCCCTGCTGGCCAAGCCGTCTCGCGTCGGCGATATCTTCTATACCTTATCTCGACGCTACGATGTCGACGCGATGGCCGTGTCGCGTGATGTGCTACCTTTTCTGCAGGTTCTGGTCGAACGCCAACTGATACGTGAAGTCGAAGGAGCGATTGGACGGTGACCCCGCGGACTGCGCGACGAATCTATTTGCGCGAAGCCCGGATCATGGTCGCGTTTGCACGCGTTGCTGTTCGCTGCATTTCCTCCTCCCGACTGCTTCGCTGGGTCGACCGACCGATAAACCGAATCCGCCGCTTCGCGATCGAAGAACAGGATTGGGTTGCGTGGGCGATCGAGCATACGGGACATCGCGCTGACAGCGAGGCGCAATGTCTTCCTCGGGCGCTCGCCGCACACGCCATGCTGCGGCGCCGCGGTATCGCGAGCAGTGTCTGCCTGGGTGTCGCCCGCGATGGCGACAGCGTCAGCGCTCATGCCTGGATCGAAGTCGGCGGCCGGATGCTGATCGGCGGCGAGACTGCGCCTGGCTTCACAAGGCTCGCGGTATTCGGCGGCGCGAAATGAATTCGCACCGCGATCCCGCATGAGCGCCATTGCCGGTATATTGCGGTTCGACGATCAGCCCGTGACCCGTCGCGAGCTTGAACGCGCGGTCAATGCCCTTCGCTCCCATGGCCCAGATCGATCCGACATTTCCATCGCTGGACGCATCGGGTTCGCACATGCGCTGATGCGAATGACGCCCGAAGACCGCAATGACCGCCAGCCATACGAAGGCTCCGGTGGAGCCATGATCACGGCGGACCTGAGGCTCGATAATCGCGGCGATCTGCTCGCACAATCGGGACTCTCGCCGAGCGAAGCTGCTGACTGGCCGGATTCGCGTGTCCTCCTCGTTGCCTGGGAAAAGTTCGGCGATCGCATATGGCCGATGCTGCGCGGACCGTTTGCCGCCGCTATCTGGGACGCGAAAAGCCGCACGCTCACGCTGGCACGCGACCATCTCGGCCTGAACGTGGTCATGTGGCACCGAAGCGAACGATTCTTCGCTTTCGCCACCATGCCCAATGGGCTGTTTGCGTTGAACGACGTGCCGCGTCGGCTGAGCGAGGAGAAATTTGCCGATTTCCTCGTGCTCAACCATGCCGAACACGAAACCACCATCTACAAGGACGTGCATCGTGTGGCGCCCGCGCATGTCATGCGGATCAATTCTGCCGGCGCAATCACGCATACGCGTTACTGGTCGCCGACCGAGGTCCCTCCGATCCGATACCGCACGGATCAGGATTATGCGGACGGATTGCGCGAGCGTCTCGACGTTGCGGTCAGAAATCAGATGCGCAGCGCTCATCCTGTCGGATGCCTTCTCACTGGAGGCCTGGACTCATCGTCCGTAGCCGCGCTCGCCGCGGCTGCGCTCGCCGAGCGCGGTCAGCGTCTCGCGGCCTTCACGGGTGTCCCCGGCGCTGACTTCGATGGCCCGGTTCCCGCGGGTCATTACGCCGACGAAACGCCTTTCGTCGATGCGATCGCGCAACACGTCGGCACGATCGACCTCAGTCATGTCACGAATGATACGGCCGACGATCTTGCTGAGATCGACCGGTTCTTCATTGCGCTCGAGGGCCCGGTGCGAAACCCCACCAATCTCGGTTGGGTGCACTCAATCCTCAGGCGAGCCCGCGCCGAGAACCGGCGCGTCCTGCTTGGCGGATTGCGCGGCAATTACACCATCAGTTGGACGGGCTGGTCGCAAGCCGCCGATCATCTCAAACGCGGCCGCTTACTCACCGCGCTGCGCATGTGGCATCTCTATTACAGAAATACACCGCATACGCGCTCTCAGGCAGCGCGAGAGCTGTTTTCCGACGCCATAACACCGCGCTGGCTTAACGATTTGACCCTGGGTCGCCGCAGCAGCCAGTCTCTCGCGCCCTGGCAAGTCCATTCACCGATCCGGCCGGAATTTGCTGCCGCAACTGACGTGGAGGCACGCGCCAGGCGCGCCGGGCATGACTTTCGCTATCGGCTAAATCGCGACGAACGCATCCAGGGTCTGCTCATGGCCGACTATGCCGGTGACTGGCATGCTGCCGAAAAGGCATTCACGGGTGTCGAAATCCGCGATCCAACGGCTGATATCGATGTCGTTTCATATTGCCTCGGCATTCCGCCGGAGCAATTTCTCGTCGAAGGCATTGACCGCTCGCTGATCCGGCGTGCGATGTGGGGCCGTCTGCCGGCATCCGTGCTGACCAACAGGCTGCGCGGCCTGCAGGACGCAGAATGGTACAAGCGGATCGCGCCCCGGCGCGATCTGTTTGCGCGCGAGGTCGAAGACCTGTCGCAATCGCCGCTGGCGCGCAAGGCGATCGATCTTCCCCGACTGGAACGCGCGCTCTCACGATGGCCGGGCGCGGGTTGGCATGACGCGGAAACATTCACGGAGTACAATCTCATGCTGATGCGTGGCATCGCCGGCGGTCGCTTCCTGCGATGGTTTGAGTCGGCAAACTGAAGCCCTGGTCGCCGCTCTCGTCCGCCCGCGGCACTCGAAGGACAGGTACGCCCGTGACCGCAAATCAAGATACGGCAGACTTCTATGAGCGTATCCCGGTGTTTCGCGGCTTTCCAAGCGTGACGGATAATACGCTGTATCGTCCGCTCCCCGACGACTGGTTTATCGGCGCAACCGACGTCGTCGGCTCCACGCGCGCAATTCAGGAACACCGCTACAAGGCGGTTAACATGGCGGGCGCAGCCGGCATCGCCGCGGTCGTCAATGTAGTCGGACGTCAATTTCCATTCGCTTTCGGCGGCGACGGCGCGAGTTTCGCTGTGCCGCCTTCGGTCGTCGACCTTGCGCGCGATGCCCTTTCAGCAACATTGCGTTGGGCGGACGAAGAATTATCCCTCGAATTGCGCGGCGCCATGGTTCCGGTGCAGGAGATACGGAACAGCGGCCTCGACGTTCGCGTCGCGCGTTTCGCTCCATCCGATGACATTATCTATGCGATGTTCAACGGCGGTGGACTCGCATGGGTCGATACCGAGATGAAGCAAGGCCGCTTCGCCATACCGCCTGCTCCGCCCGGGACCCGTCCCGACCTGACTGGCTTGTCATGCCGTTTCGAAGAGATGCCGTCACTCCACGGCGTCGTGCTGGCAATCCTGGTCATGCCGTCGGAGCGCGCCGACGAGCGCGCGTTCCGTGGAGTGGTGCAGGACATCGTGATGCTCGCCGAACAGAAGGGTCATGCTCCTGTCCCTGTCGATGGACCCGCCTTCCGCTGGCCGCCGCAAGGTATCGAACTCGAGGCGCGAGCGTCGCCTCACGGACGTCTCCCTCTCATTTTGCGGCGCGTCGCCGCACTGGGACGCACCGCGTTCTATGCACTTGTTTTCCGGGCCCACATGCGGGTCGGGTCATTCATCCCCGCAAAATACCTGAGACAGGTTGTCGCCAATTCCGATCATCGCAAGTTCGATGACGCTTTGCGCATGATCATCGACTGCACGCCCGACCTGGCCGACGAAATCCAGCGGATCCTGGCCGACGCCGCGCGCAAAGGAATTGTGCGCTTCGGCCTGCACAGAGAGCGCGCCGCAATGATGACCTGCTTCACGCCGTCTGCGACGCGGGCGGATCACATGCACTTTATCGATGGCGCCACCGGCGGATACACGCTCGCCGCCGCCGCACTGAAAAGCGGCGGGTTGTGACCGCCGATGGCGGGAGCCGAATTGGCGATCGCGACTTTGCGCCGACGCGAGCCTTCATAACCCAAGGACGCCTCGCCCGTCGTTTCGATCATAAACCTTCTGTCCTGCGACATAGGTGGCGGCAATGGCGCGATCATCCGCCAGCATCATCTGAATGAACAGCGCCTCATCGAAGTTCTTCGCAAACCGCATGCGATATTCGATCAGCGGCGTCGATTTCATGTCGAGCACGACCATGTCCGCCTCCATACCCGGAGCGATGCTGCCGATCTTGTCATCGAGATACATGGCGTTGGCCGTGCCACGGGTGGCGAGATAAAACGCGTGCCCGGCAGACAGGGCATATCCGTGAAATTGTGCCGCCTTATAGGCTGCGTTCAGCGTAGTGAGGATGGAGAACGAGGTACCGGCACCGAGATCCGTACCCAGTCCGACGCGAACCCTGCGATCCACGTGAAGCGCTCGCGCAATATTGAATACACCGCTACCGAGAAAGAAATTCGACGTGGGACAATGCGCTATCGCCGAACCCGTATTGTGCATCACCTGCATTTCGCGATCCGTCAGATGAACGCAGTGACCGAACAGGGCGCGTGGACGGCACAATGAATAGTGGTCGTAGACGTTGAGATATCCCTGCCGTTCCGGAAACAACTCGGCGATCCACGACACTTCCCGCTGATTCTCCGAGACGTGTGTCTGCATGAAGCAGTCCGGATGCTCGCGGCAGAGCGCGCCAGCCATTTCGAGTTGCTCGCGCGAGCTGGTTGCCGCAAAGCGCGGCGTTATCGCGTACATCAACCGCCCGCGGTCGTGCCATTTCGCAATGAGGGCCTTCGATTCGTCATATCCTGATTGCGGCGTATCGCGCAGATCTTCGGGAGCGTTGCGATCCATCATCACTTTTCCCGCTGCAAGACGCATTCCCAGCTTCTCGGCCTCTTCAAACAACGCATCGACCGACTGCGGATAGACGGTGCAATAGACGCAGGATGTGGTGACCCCGTTCTTCAGACTTTCACGCAAAAATATCTTCGCCACACTGCGAGCGAATTCCTTGTCCGAATATTGTCGCTCTACCGGAAAGGTGTAGGTCTCAAGCCAGTCGAGCAATTGCTCGCCAAAGGCTGCAATCATCGGTGTCTGCGGATAATGAACGTGGCTGTCGATGAAGCCGGCGGAAATCAACGCGTCGCTGCCGTAGTTTGTCACGGCAGTTCCTTGACTGAGCAAAGGCTCGATCTCGCAGGCCGGCCCGAAATGCGTAATCACGCCGCCGTCCATCGCGACGATGGCGTCGGGCTCATAGATCATCGTGCCTTCCAGGCCGCTTGTGAACGGATCACCCGTATAGGTGAGCACCGGCCCCCGAATCGCTGACGGCATCGCAAACCTCCGATCCAACGGAGGTCAATGTACCACGCGCCGAGTAAAGAACGCCTGACTGGAGGCCGGCTCTGCATGCAGGGCCAGCATCGCGCTCGGGAGCAATCCTATGATGTCAGACGCTTCGCCAGGATTCGGTACGCCTGTAGCTGATCCTGCTTCAGTTCCTTGTTGGTATCGCGGCCGACGAATATCTTGAACATGATCGTTCCGTCGCGATTAAAAAACAGGATTGACGCCGAATTTCTCCCCATGAACGGGCGCTCAACGAACGCAATCTCCGCGCAACGCTCATGCCGGAGATGACCGTGAAAACCGGACGTGCCCGAGATATTATAATAGCCGCGCGATACCTGCCCTTGGGGAATCGGACCACCGAACTCCATGATTCCGTCGTCCGTGTGGACGATCAGCGTCACATCCCCCCAGCGGGCAACCTCCAGCATTATATCGACGAAATGAGCGCCGTCCGCGAATACGCGCAGGTTCTCCGGAAGAGCGCGCACGACATCCAGCGGTGTCACATGCGCTTCGCGGGCAAAATGCTCGACGATCACATCCGGATGCTGCACGAGATGATTGGCAAGCGAGGCAGCAGACGAAGCATTCATGCCCCTGCACTCTCCGATCAGGCAGCATCGCGCGAGCGCGTGATCGTCTGACGAACCTCGAATCCTTCAAACTTCGGATGCTCAAGATACAGAGACGACGTCGACGAATCTCCCGCGCGAGCATGGGCCTTCCTGAATTCTTCCGATTTCGTCCAGGCTTCGAAGGCCTCACGGCTTTGCCAGACTGTATGCGACGAGTAGAGCGTATGATCCTCGGCCTCGGGTCCCTTGAGCAGGTGGAACTCGACGAACCCCGGCACCCGGTCAAGATGCGTATCGCGAGACGTCCAGACCCGTTCGAATTCCGCTTCCGAGCCCTTGGCGACCTTGAATCGATTCATCGCGATAAACATCGTTGTTTCCTTCCTGTTCGCTCAACGCGGCCCGCAACACGCGGCGGCGGACCGCTTCCAGCCTAATCGCTACAGTGCGCTGAACCGCACCCGCAGTGAACCCTTGTAGACGATACCCGGAGGCGGCGCCGCCCACAGCACGTCATTTTGGGTTGTGCCGTCCGACGCGGCGATCGGGATCGCGTAGGGCCTGTAATACGCGTTCAGCGCGTTATCGACCGTGAAGTTGAAGGCTACATCCTTGACCGGCTCATAGGTGAGGAAAAAGCTCAGCAGGTCATAGGACGTGCTCGGTAGATAATTCGCCGGCACATGGGTATTTGCCGCGGCCGACGTCCACCAGCCACCAATGGTCAGCTTCTTGTCGAGCAGCCGCACGCCAGCCGTCGTAACAATCTTGTTCGGTTGAATGGTCGCAAGCCCCTCTCCGGTCATGTCGTTGTAGCCACGCTGGAGCTGGCCGGAAACGCCCAGGAACCATCCGCCCGCGTCGTACATCGTTTCAGCTTCGAAGCCCTGAATATGAGCCTTGTCGATATTCTGATACTGGTAGAACTCGCTTCCGGTCACCGGGACAAGGATCACAGGTGGCGGAACCGGATTGACGTTCACCAGTACCGTCACCGGCGGTGACGCGGTCAGCTCGATATAGTCTTCGAGATTATTCCGGAAAGCGCTGAACTTTCCGCGGAAGGAATCTCCAGTCGTAAAGATATTATCGAACTTGAGATTGAGCCCCACCTCGCTGGTCTTGCCAACTTCAGGCCGGAGATTCGGGTTTGGCAGGAAGCAAAACAGGCCACCAGTTCCGCCGGAGCAATTGAAGAGCGTCGGGCCGCCACCGGTAGCGTGCGCACCGGCGACCAGCGTCTCGGTGATCGATGGTGCGCGATAACCCTCAGCGTAGCTTACATATGGTGTGACACCCTTGACCGGAGTCACACCCACTGTGACTTTCGGCGACACGCGGCTGCCGGATGTCGATGTGCCGTTGCTTTCCAGGGAGTAGTTATCATAACGCGCCGCGCTCACGACTTCGAGCCACGTGGAGTAATTCGCCTTCCATTGCACAAACGCACCGGACACAGTGCGAATGCCGCCGGGCGTCGTGATATTGGAATTGCCGGAGGTGTCGGACGTGGAGACGTCGTCCTGGAACATGTCCCCCCCGTACGTCACAGCATTCCGCCACTCACCGAAATCGAAGCGGGTCGTATTGTTGGCGTCGAAGCCGAGCGTATCGAGGACGTAATAGCGCTTGTCGCCCACACATCCCGACACGTTGTTTCCGGGGGTCGTGCAAACGCCAGTCTGAACCGAAGTGCTCAGATGAGCGAGCTTAGTCTGATCGCTGCTGGTCCGGTTGGAATAGGCGCTGACATCCCAGTTGAAAATATTGTCGTCGGGCCGATAGTATTTCCAGCGAACCGTGGCCGTGGTGTTGTGCAGGTCGGTTGCGTAGACGGAGGACCCTTGGTTCAGGGCGCGCAACGCCGCCGTGCTCGTATTCCCACGATTGTACTGACCAACGTTGTAGAGATTTTCCTGCAGGATCATTCCCAGCTGGATTTCGTGTCCATCCGCCGGACGAAATGTGCCCTTCGCCATACCGGTAGAAACATGGTTTCCGGTATTTGAGATCAGAGTGTCGTCGCCGTCTCTGTAATTGCTTTGCATTCGGTGCGTGGCACCGAAGACGAAGTCGACATTCGGATTCGCGCGCACTGCCGTGAACACGGAAGCCATGCCGCGACCGGCATTGGAACCCAGCATTCCGCCGAAAGCAGTCGCGATACGCTCGTTGGGTTTCAGGATGTCGGCGGTGTCTTTGGTGCGAAACGACACCACACCACCAATGGCGCCCGAGCCGTAGATGTTGGCGGTCGGTCCTCGGATCACCTCGACACCGCCGATCAGTTCGGGATCGAGATAAAATCCACCATTCGCATTGTGCCCGCTGCGCTGATAGTTCTGACGCGCTCCGTCGACGGTGACCGCAACACGGCCGAAATCTTGCAATCCGCGGATGTTGATCGACGTTTCCGGTGTATCACCTCGCTCCTGAAAAGCGACGCCGGGGACATTGTAGAAGATGTCGGAGAGACGCTTCGGATCGATCCTTTGAATTGTCTGCTGGGTGATGACGCTGACCGGCGCGAGAACATCGATCGCCGCTTGCTGGGTTTGCACATTTTCCAGCGTGACCGGCTCCTGCTGCTCTGCAGCCGGCGCCGCAGTCTGGGTCGCCACTGCGCGTGGCTTACGGCCCATGCTTGTGACGGTGATAGTTTCGAGCACCTGCTGTGCAAGCGATGTGGCTGACCAAACCGACGCAAGGCCCAGGACAGACACACCCATCAGCAATCGCTGACGTTTGACGCTGCGAAGCGACATCATAGCCCCCAAGTTAATCTTATGAATTTGGGCTGGCTGGCGCTTTCGCTTCCGCGAGTGCTTGCTGGCGCGATCGGATCATGTCCGATAAGGCTTCTGTATTTTAGCGACGTTTTTGGGTCAACCGCACGCAGGGCTTCACTTTATATTCGCTCTAAAAACACCGCTGCTTCTGCAGAAATTCCAAACTATAGGCGGTGACAGTCCCGGTCATATTCGTACATTGACCTGCAGAATGACTGAGAACCCGAATAATCCCGCTCCGGATATTAAAGCTGCGCGCAACGCCGACAGGTCATCGGGCGACCAACGTGTCATTGCCATGAGCGATAACACTTTCGATACGCGCGATATCTTCGTCGGTACCCGTGAGGTGATCATCGCGCATGGCGGTGAACGCTATCGCCTCAGGTTGACCGCTCAAAACAAACTGATCCTCACCAAATGAACTTGTTACCGCGCATTCTTGCCCAAGCCGCCTGCCTCGGCGCGCTGATGCAGATCGGGACATGCGTCTCACTCGCGGATACGGTGAAGGACGTCCGCGGCCGCGACGTTCGCATTGAGGACACGTCGCGAATCATCTCGATCGGCGGCGCCATTACCGAGATTCTTTACGCCCTGGGGCGCTCGGACCTGATTGTCGGAGTCGATTCGACGAGTCTCCACCCGGACCGGGCGCTCAAGGACAAGCCGAATGTCGGCTATTATCGCCAACTCTCCCCCGAAGGCGTGCTCAGTCTCAGCCCATCGCTGATCCTCGCCGCTGAAGGCAGCGGGCCTAAAGAGACGATTTCCGTTTTGGAAGCGGCCTCTGTACCGTTTGTGCGCGTGCCTGACACCTATGACGGCAACGGCATCATTCGAAAAATCGAAATCGTCGCAGCCGCATCCGGTAGCGCCGCGCGTGGCGAATGCCTGGCGGCACGCGTGAGGGAAGACCTCGCCTCGCTCTCGACCATGCGCGAGCAGATCAAAACTCCGGCCCGCGTCATGTTCGTGATGTCGTTCGCTGGCGACAAACCGATGGTCGCAGGCCGAGGCACTGCAGCCGACGGACTGATCAAGCTGGCTGGCGCCGTCAATGTGTTCGACACATTCGACGGCTACAAGATCGTGAATGACGAAGCCATCGCAGGCGCCGCGCCGGACTGGATCCTCGGCATGCAACGTCCCGGCCTCGATCACACCGCCTCGACAATATTTTCAAAGGCTGCATTCAGCGTCACGCCTGCCGCGCACCGCAAGCAGTTCTTCTCCATGGATGGGCTGTATATGCTTGGGTTCGGCCCGCGGACCGCACGCGCCGCACGTGAACTTAGCCTTGTTCTCTATCCGGACCTCAAAGCGGACAAACTGCGCGCGGCCCCGAAGGCCGCACAAGTCTGCGACAAATGAGCAGCAGCGGTGACGACGGCTTGCAAGCCGCAATCGTATGGCGGCCGCGAGCCGGCATGGTCATTCCGCTCCTGCTCCTGCTCCTTGCTGTCGCTGTGGGGATAGCGGTGACGAGCGGCGCCGCCGGCATCCCAGCGGGACGTCTGTTCGACGCCATCTTCGGTTACACACATGCTGGCGAATCCGAGCGTGACCGTCTGATCCTCTGGTCGATTCGCCTACCCAGAATCGCAATGGCGATGCTCGTCGGAGGAATGCTCGCCGCTGCAGGAGCAATAATGCAGGGGCTATTCCGCAATCCCCTTGCCGATCCGAGCCTCGTCGGCGTTTCGAGCGGGGCCGGACTCGCAGCGGCTGCGACGATCGTGATCGGCGATCGTTATCGCTCCGCTATCGCTGGACAGATGCCAATCGAAGCACTGCCTCTTGCGGCGTTCGTGGGAGCGCTGATTGCGACTTGCGCGCTTTTTCGTTTGGCAACGCGCGACGGCCGCACCTCAATCGCCATCTTCCTTCTCGGAGGCATCGCGATTGCTGCACTCGCAAATGCCGGCATAGGACTTCTCGTCTTCACTGCCGACGATCAGCAACTGCGTGACGTGACATTCTGGTTGCTTGGATCGCTGGCGGGTGCGACCTGGGCGAAGGCCGCAGTAATCGCGCCGGCCCTTGTGATTGTCATCTGTATCATCGGATTTGTCGCCAGAGGGTTGGACCTGCTCATTCTGGGTGAGGCAGAAGCGTTTCACGCTGGAATTTCGGTGCAGCGCCTGAAGATCGTATCAATCATCGTTGTCGCGGCAGCAACAGGAGCCGCGGTCTCGGTCTCCGGGATCATCGGGTTTATCGGCATCGTGGTGCCGCATCTTTTACGGCTCGTCGTGGGCCCAGCGCACCGGCTTCTGCTGCCAGGATCTATTCTGCTCGGCGCAGCACTGCTGGTCATTGCCGACACAGCAGCCCGCACCGTTGTCGCGCCCGCCGAAATTCCAATCGGGATCATCACTGCGGCGGTCGGCGCCCCCTTCTTTCTTGTCATGCTGCTGCGGCAGCGCTCGATCGCGACGCTATGAGCTCGCTGATCGACGCTCGCAACATCACCGTCGCGATCAACGGCAAGGGGATCGTTGAGGGTGTAAGCCTGTCAGTCGAGCCCGGTGAGATTGTCGCCCTCGTCGGACCCAATGGGGCAGGAAAGTCCACGCTGCTGCGGACGTTATCGGGCGAGATCCGTCCTGCAGCGGGAGTGGTTACCATCGGGGATAGCGCAATACACACCCTGCCCGCATCCGAGCTCGCGCAGCGCCGAGCGATGCTGTGCCAGCATACAACTGTGACATTTCCCTTCACGGTGTCTGAGGTCGTGCTAATGGGCGCGAATCCCAAGGCAACGCGCGACGACTGCGAACGCCTGCTCGCCGACGTCTTGCGATCAGGCGACGTCGCACACCTCTCCTCCCAGGTCTTGACCAGGCTGTCGGGCGGTGAGCAGCAACGCGTACATTTTGCACGGGCCCTTCTGCAGCTCTGGACCGCCGACGCGCGCTTCCGCCCAGGCATTCTTCTGCTCGATGAGCCGACGTCGAGCCTCGACCTGAAGCACCAGCTGTCGCTGCTCCAGTCGATCCGGGACGTTGCCGCCGGTGGAAACGCCGTCATCGTCGTGCTTCACGATCTGAATCTTGCAGCGATGGTGGCGACGCGGATTGTGATGTTGCGCGGGGGCCAATTGTTCGCCCTCGGGACACCGAAGGACGTGATTGACGACACGACATTGCAACAGGTGTTTGGCGTTGCGAGCGCGGCGGGGATCGTGCCGCGCAGCGGCCTTCCCTTTGTCCTTCCCCATTCCGGCCGGATTGTGTGAGCCGCGCCGTCAGAATAAGAAACTCAAGCGCGAGACGCCGCTCCCGTCGACGTTTCGCTCCGGTCGCGATCGATGAAGGCAACCAGTTCCTTCGCCCTGTCTGAGAACAACTGAAGCTTTGCCGTATCCAGCGGTTCAGTCAAAAATTGCAGCAGGAAAATATCCTCGCCGTCGGAAAATGCAGGTCCAAGCCCGCAGAAGAAGAAGCCGAGGCCGCGCGCCGCATCCGTCAACCGCGGGAGACCGGGATCGCCGACCGGCGCCGACAGTTGCACCGAACGCGCCCCCAACGCCCGAACGTCACGAAACGCCTGCTCAAGCTCGATGGCAACATTCCTGCCGATCCGATCAAATCGGATCATGCCGTAGGCGCGCTCGTTGACCTTGATCGCGGTCCGCGATTCCAAGGTCAGGATTTCGGAGGGTGTCGCTAGGGTTGGCGTAATGCCAAAGCTCTCGTAGATCTTGACCAGCATCTCGCGATAGGGCTCGGGCGCCTGCACCATGCGCGCGGCCGGCTGTTGCACGAAGCGGAACGTGCGGAGATAACTTTGCCTCTGTCCAGCCGTGGGACACGCGATGTCCTTGGGCCGAAAGCTTTCCGGGTTTGCGCCGAGCAGTACAGCACAAACCGGCATCCCTGCGCGCTCGTCATTGCGTTGCGAGAATGTGTGGATCGTAAGCGGTTCGGCGTAGATGCCGTGAAGACCTCGCTTTGGAGCCTCTTCGGACAGTCGCTCCGTCATCCGCTCGAGCAGATGATGGCCTCGGTAAGCAGGCAGCACGACCGCCTCACCGCGTTCTGCCACGAGCGCTCCGGATTCACGTTCGAGCGACAGGTGACCGATGACTTCACCTTCCGTGCCACGCGCGATGACGGGGATAAGTTCGCCGCTCTCAACCCTGCTCCAATAGCGGTGCGGGGCGAACACTTCAGAGTGCACGTAATGATGGCCGTACACATCGAGAAAGCACCGGGCGATAGCAGCAGCGTCCCCTTTGTCCGGAATGTCGATCGAGATGTCCTGCGACAACGGCACCGGTTCGGACTGCGTCGGCGACGCTACCGAAGGGGAAAAAGGCGTTTCCGCGATGTCAGCCAAACTGCGGTGAGCGCTCACATCCCATTTGTCGATGCCCACCTCGCTTACTGAAATCCCCGAATCCGGCCTCATCCGGCCACTGAGCGTCGAGACTATTTTGGAAAAGCGGGAATGCCCGGTCAGCAGTGTCTTTGCTGTCACCGCACCGCGAGCGACCGACACAGAAATATGCGCATATTCTTTGCCGGCATTGCCGGCAGAAACAGCAAGCCACACTTCGGCGCAATCGCCTGCGATCAGACTTGCAACAGAGGCTGCCACACCCTCGGCGAGCGCGGCTTCACGCACGAAGGCGCGCACGAGCTCGCTGCATTCCGAGCCCAGCATCGCCTGCAATTCGCAACGCTGCGGATGTAACGGAGATGTCATGCCTCACGTGCTCCATGCCACCGCACAATCGCATACGAGTTACTAAGAAATTCGATAATGATGTCGATCTCCCGCGCGGTGACGGGCGTCTCGGCCGAGGTCGCGGCCTTGACCCGGGAGTATCGTTTATGAAACTGAAAGAGGCGGCCTGGGGTGGTCGGCTCGACGACGAGCCTGACCCGGGCCGCTTCAAAGGCCTGGGCCGAGGCTCAGTCGGCCGTGTGCAGAGGTCCGTGTGATACTTTTGTTTGGTGCAAATGGTCAGCTTGGACAGGAATTTACCCGGCAGGCCGGTGGTCGCGGCATCGCAATAACCGCGTTGTCCCGCGCAGATTCGAACATCGCAGAGGCGGACGAGGTTGCTGATGCGCTACGGAAGCACACTCCGGACCTCGTGATCAACGCGGCAGCCTACACGAATGTCGACCTCGCCGAAGAGGAATACGAGCTCGCCTTGCGCGCGAATGCGATCGGCCCCGCGGTGCTCGGCAAGGCATGCAACAGCGCGGGCATCCCGTTGGTGCACTTTTCGACCGACTATGTGTTCGACGGGCAAAAGGCCGGCGCTTACCGAGAGGACGATGCAACCGCACCTTTGGGTGCTTACGGACGCTCCAAGGCAATCGGAGAGGAAAACCTGCGATCCGTGGCACCGATGCACCTGATCGTCAGAACCTCATGGGTTTACGGAGAGTTTGGAAAGAACTTTCTGAAAACGATGCTGCGCCTCGCCGCGGAGCGCGACGAATTGCGGGTCGTGGCCGACCAACGCGGGAACCCGACCTCCACAGCGACGATCGCCGAGGCAATATTGTCAATTGTGCCGCGTCTGCTCGCGCAAGGCGCTCCGTGGGGCACCTATCATCTCGCCGGCACCGGCACCACCAGCTGGCACGGTTTTGCGGAGCGCATCGTCGATGCACAGGCGCAATACACAAAGCGCAAACCGGTTGTCATACCGATCTCAACAAGCGAATTTCCGACAAAGACATCTCGTCCGATGAACTCGGCGCTGGATTGCAGCCGTTTTACTGAAACCTTCGGGATAACAGCGACGCCGTGGGATCAGGAATGCAAACGGGTCATCGACGCAATATTTCGCCCTGGACAGCCCGCATAGACGCATCGCTCTACGCGTGCGCATCGGAGTCGTCCGCTCGATCTGGAGGCGTGGCCGCGATACCGTGACTCTGCGTGACGACAGTTCCCAAACATCGCTGCACTCAATGCCGTTCAACTCTCGTATCGGGTGTTACCACGACGAGCGGTGTCGAGCGGCAATTCCATGAATACCGGCTGATGTGCTCGCTGGGAGCACGCTTGCCGCGGACACAGATGGCAATTGATCCCGATCTTGCTGAAGATCCGTTGATCGTTGAAGTTGAACGATGCCGCATAACGAAGCCTGCTGGCATGCTGCAGCTCGCATCCCAACGCTACGGAGAGGCGGTGATCCTGTGTCTCGAGATTGACCGCGGGACGGTCCGCGGTGCGGCTTATGGTGAAGAACCTCTCACCATCCGGAAGCTCGACGAACTGGGGAAGAATGACCCCCGGCGTGCGAAACGCCATATGGACGTTCCAGACCGGGCAGGAGCCGCCATATTCGGCCAGATGGAATGATGTCGAATTGAAGCGCTTGGTGACATTGCCCGCCTTGTCCACGCGCAGGAAGAAGAACGGCACACCCTGCGCGCCGGGCCTTTGCATCGTTGTCAGCCGATGGCAGGCCTGTTCGAACGACACCGCGAACCGCGCCGAAATCCGGTCGATATCGTAGGCGGTATTTTCGGCAGTCTGCAGGAATGTCTCGTAGGGCATCAGGAATGCGGCCGCGAAATAATTCGCAAGCTCGACATGGCACCGCGCGAGGCTGGTCTTGTTGCTGATGCCGCTTTCAGCCGTCAGCGCGTTGAGTTGGTCCTGAAGCTCCACAAGGCAAACGACATGCGCAAGCTGGAAAACCTGGTTGCAATGGTCGAGCGCTTCCGACAGGTGAACGACACGCGCATCGCGATCATAGAGACGAAGCGCCTGCGTCATCTCCTCGGCCGTGCGCCGACGCACTGCAATGCCATGCGCGTTGGCGAGCCGCGACTTCAGCACCGAGTAGATGTCGTCGGTCTCGCAGGATTCTTCGCGCCGAAGTGTCTCGGCCGCAAGTTCAAGCCCGTGAAAGTAGTTGGAGTTGTCCCGGAAAAAATCGTGGACGACGGCTTCCGCGGATGACGCAAGCAGACCTTCCGGGCCGCTTGCAGTCCCTTGCCGCATGATCCTTTCGAGCGTGGTGCGATGGATTCCGTAAAGCGCAACGAACTGTTCGACCAGGCGTGGCGCGTGATCGATCGCCGCCCGCAACTCCTGCAGGTCCGGCGCGGTGGCCGAAAACATCGGATCGCGGACAACGTTGCGGAGTTGCGAAAGAAGATTCGACCCTTCGTCGCGAATGATATCCCGCCAGTCCACTTCGTAGGTGTCAGCCAGCGCCATCAGCAGGCGAACCGACAGACTGCGCTGATTATTCTCGAGCAGGTTGACGTAGCCGGCGCTGATGCCCAGCGCCTTCGCCATCTCGGCCTGAGTCTGCCGCCGTTCCCGTCTCAACTGTCGCAATTGCGGGCCGACAAAGGTCTTCGACATGGACCGCTTTGGGCTCCGGGTCCCGGCCTTCGCGGGACGACACCAGTCGCCCTGTCGCGGTGAACTTATACAACATTACAAAATATAGCATCTTGTATGCAAACACAACACACGCACCCTGTTTTCAATGCTTTTCGGGCGAGTCGCGGTTATTTCGGGACAACAACAACCAGACAGCAGCGAACCGACCGGGAGGACAGTATGGCTCTCAGAATTCTTATCCTAGGCGCGTCCTACGGGTCCCTGTTCGGCACCAAATGCGCCATGGCTGGGCACGACGTCACGCTCGTCTGCCGGTCCGAGACCGCCGATCTGATCAACCGGGCCGGAACGGTCGTCCGGATCAAGCTGAAGGACGAGGCAAACCCGCGCGCCATTCATTCATCGGACCTGATCGGAAACGTGCGCGCGGCCACCCCCGATGTAATCGATCCAAGCCAGTTCGACCTCGCCGTTCTCGCGATGCAGGAGCCGCAATATGGGCACCATACGCTCCGGCCGTTGATGGCGAAACTTGCGGAAGCGCGCGTACCCTGCCTTTCGCTGATGAACATGCCGCCCGCTCCGTATCTCAAGCGGCTGACTGCAATCAATTTCAGCGCCCTTGAGGACGCGTTCTCGCATGTTCGCCTCTGGGACCGTTTCGACCCGCGCGCCGTGACACTGTGCTCGCCGGATCCGCAAGCCGTCCGCCCTGCCGATGAGCCAGCCAACGTGCTTCAGGTCAATCTTGCGACCAATTTCAAGGCGGCCGAGTTCGGACTGCCGGAATACAACGCTATCCTGCATACACTCGCAAATGACATCGAACGGGTCCGGCTTGCGGGGCTGGATGTCCCCGTGAAGCTGCGGGTGTCGTCTTCGCCGTTCGTCCCGCTCGCAAAATGGCCGATGCTCATGACCGGCAATTATCGATGCGTGACGGCGGGCCATCCGATCGCAATTCGCGAAGCAGTCTGGGGCGAACCGGCGGTCTCGCGTGAAGTTTATGACTGCGTCTCGGATATTGTCGTGCGCATGGGCGCGGAGCCTGGCGACCTTGTGCCGTTCGCCAAGTACGCCGCTGCAGCCGAGCAACTCACCAGACCTTCGTCGGTTGCGCGCGCGCTGAACGACGGCGCGCCCGCGGTCGAGCGTGTCGACAGGCTGATTCAGTCGGCGGGGCGTCAGGTCGGGATCACGCATCGCGCCATCGACCGGATCGTCGACCTGGTGGATGCGAGCGTCGCCGGCAACCGCGCGCGCGCTGCCTGATCACGCCATTCATCCGCAGAATCACTGGACGAAATCACGCTTTAACGGGAGCAACGCCATGCCAGGATTCAAGGGATTGTCAGTTCCGGGCCCGACCAACATGCCGTTCCGCGTGCGTCAGGCCATGGACATCGCGCTCGAGGACCATCGCGCGCCGGACTTTCCGGCCTTCACGCTGCCGCTGTTCGCCGACCTGAAAAAGGTCTTCCAGACCACCACCGGGCAGGTGTTCATTTTTCCGGGCTCAGGCACCGGCGGCTGGGAATCGGCGATCGCCAACACGCTGTCACCGGGCGACACAGTGCTCGCGTCGATCTTCGGCCAGTTCTCATTGCTGTGGGTCGACCTGTGCCAGCGCTTCGGTCTCAAGGTCGACGCGGTCGATGTCACGTGGGGCAAGGGCGTGCCGCTCGATCTCTACCGCGCGCGCCTCGAAGCCGACAAAGCTCATGCCATCAAGGCCGTGCTGGTGACTCAGAACGAAACCGCGACCGGAGTGACCTCAAACGTCGCCGGGGTGCGCCGCATCCTGGACGACCTCAAGCATCCTGCCCTGCTGTTCGTGGATGGTGTCAGTTCCATCGCCTCGATCGATTTCCGGATGGACGAATGGGGCGTCGACGTCGCGGTGGCAGGATCGCAGAAGGGCTTCATGCTGCCGACGGGCCTCGCGATCGTCTGCGTCAGCGAAAAAGCGGTGCAGGCCGGGAAGACCGCAAAATTGCCGCGCTGCTTCTTCGACTATCAGGACATGATCAAGGCCAATGCGCAGGGCTATTTCCCCTACACCCCGGCGGCCACGCTGCTCCGCGGTCTGCGCGCCTCGGTCGACATGCTGATGGAGGAAGGGCTGCCGAATGTGTTCGCGCGCCATCATCGGCTCGCCGGCGCTGTCCGTGCCGCGGTCGACGCCTGGGGTCTGCGCATCTGCGCGCAAGGTCCGGAATGGTTCTCCGACACGGTAACTGCGGTCGTCGTACCGGACGGCTTCGACGCCAACGACGTGATCAAGACCGCTTATAATCGCTACGACCTCTCGCTCGGTACCGGCCTCAACAAGGTCGCCGGCAAGGTCTTCCGCATTGGCCATCTCGGCTGGCTGAACGAGATCATGGTTCTGCAGGCGCTGGGCGGTGTGGAACTCGCGATGCACGATGCCGGTATCAAGTTTGAACCGGGCTCCGGCACCGGCGCAGCGGTCAGGCATCTGTCCCGGACGGGAGAAGCGATGCGGATCGCTGCCGAGTAGGCATAGACGAGCGGCTATGGCCGGCTCGCCATCGTACCGCACCATCGTCGGTACAGGTCCATGAGATGCGCGATCAGCGCCGCTATCAGGAAAGCTGCGACGACCGGCCAATGCGCTCCGGTTAAAGCGGCGCGCAGCGCCATTACGAGGCACGCCCCCGCAAGCAGCATCGTAAACAGATCGGCGGCCGCAGGTCCGCGACCGCTGAGCTTCCGGTAAACAAGCAACAGCAGCGCTTCGGCGAACATCACGACAAGGATGACGTCGGCGACCGCGCCGCTGCGGAAAAACGCATCCATATGCGCATCACACCCGAGCGAGCCCGGTCAGGTGCGCAATATTCTTGAAGAAGATGCGCATATGCGCGATCGGCTTCGCGCGGACCAGTTCCTTGTTCATATAGGCGTCCCAGGTCAGTTGCTGGACGTCGCGGTCGCGGCAGATGCTGACGAAGCGTTCGCGGCGATTGTCGCTGGCGTACCAGAACCGCTGCATCATACCGAGCACACGGAATACCGAGCCATGCTGTTTCATGAAGCGCTTGCGCGCAGAGGCAAGTTCGCGCGGGTTTCCTGTGTTCAGGAAGCGTCCGACCGCCTCCGCGCTCATCTGTCCGCCGGCCATCGCGTAGTAAATGCCCTCTCCCGACGCCGGCGCAACAATGCCGGCAGCATCGCCAGCCAGCACGATGTCGCGGCCATTGTCCCAGCGCGACAACGGCCGAAGCGGAATCGGCGCGCCTTCGCGCCTGATGGTTTCGAGCCCATCGAGGCCGGCGCATTCGCGCAGCGCGCCAACCGCGTTGCGCAGCGAAAAGCCCTTGTGCGCAGAGCCGGTGCCGATACTCGCCGTATCACCGTGCGGAAAAACCCAGCTGTAGAAATCCGGCGAGAGTTCGCCGCGATAATACACGTCGCATCGCTTGCCGTCGAAGAACCGGCTGTCCTCACGCGGCGACCGCACGATCTCATGATAGGCGAAGACATAGGGGACGGTTTCAAGATCGGGCATCGCTTCTCGCGCCACCGCTGACAAGGCGCCATCTGCACCGATCACAGCGCGCGCACGCACCGTCCCGTCCTGCCCCTTGGTTCGATAATGAAGAAGGGCGGTGCCGTCGGCATCGCGCGCAAAGGCCTGGAACGTCCCGGTTCTGCGGATCGCACCATCGCGCGCAGCACGCCCGCGCAGCCATTCGTCGAACGCGTCGCGATCTACCATTCCCACGAAGCCGCCGTCGATCGGCATGTCGACATGGCGATCCTTCGGCGAGACGATGCGCGCGGAGGTGACACGCGCGACCAGCAATTCGTCGGGAATCTCGAAGTCACGGATCAGGCGCGGCGGAATCGCACCGCCGCAGGGCTTGATCCGTCCGGCACGATCGAGCAGCAGCACCGAGCGGCCCTGACGCGCCAACACGCTGGCCGCGGTCGCACCGCTTGGACCACCGCCCACGACTGCGACATCGAAAGTCTCACGCGGATGCATGGGCATTCCTCCCTGAGATTGTGTTGATCGCCGTCTTGCCGGTCGTCGCGCTCCGACTCAGTCTCAGCGCCAGCACCGCGGCGACAAGGAAAAGAAGTCCCTCAATCGCAAACACCGCGCCCTAGGCCGCTGCCGGCGAGCCGAACCATTGACGCGCAAGGTCGCTTGCGGCGGCGCCAAGGAAGCCGCCGAGGCCGAACGCAAAGGCCTGTGCGGCACCCCCCAATCCCATAAGGACGCCTTCGCGTGCGGGCGCACCCTTTCCGACTAGCGCCATCATCGAACCGATCGCCGCGACCGCGTAGACGCCGTTGGATAAGCCGAGCAGGAACACCGAAGTCCGCAGCGGCCAGGACGGACCGATCGCCGCCGCCATGACCAGCCCGAACAAGGCAAGCGCCGAACAAATGCACCCGATGACGGTCCACATCGGCAATGAGCCAAGCCGTCTGCCGCCGATAGCGCTTCCCGCAATCGCCACCAGCACCATGCCAGCGAGCACGCCGCTATTCTGCATGCCGGACAGGCGCGTCGACTGGCCAGGTGTGTAACCGAATACGATACCTGCGAAGGGCTCGAGGATCAGATCCTGCGCGCTGAAGGCGAGCATGGAAATGAACACAAAGATTCCGAAGCGGCGCGCCTGCGGCTCGGCCCAGACTTCCGCCATCGCATCGCGGAACGATGTGGTTTGCACACCCGCCGCAGGGGGTCGAGCGGGCGACGTATCACCTTCGATGCCCCATACCGCGATCAGCGACAGCGCGAATGCCACGAGCGAGACGCCGCCCGCCACCGCCACCAGCCGTGCCGTCGAGAACGGATCGAGCAGCGAGCCCGCAGTTGCGGCCGTCACGATAAAGCCCGCGATCATCATCACCCAGACGATGGTGGCCGCCGCCGGACGTCGGCGCTCGTCTGTGCGGGTTGCAAGCAGCACCAGCAACGTCGTCCCCGAAGCGCCCACGCCAAAGCCGATGCACAGGAACCCCAGCACCGCGAGCCCGATCCCGGCAATGGGATTCGTGGCCATCAGCGCGGTGGCGACCGCGGCGATAGTGCCGCCCGCGCACAGCACCGCCATGCCGCCGATGATCCACGGCGTTCGCCGGCCGCCAGTATCGGAGCCGAAACCGAAGCGCGGCCGGAAAATCTGCAGCGCGTAATGCAGTGCCACCAGCGCGCCAGGCACCATCGCCGGCAACGCCATCTCGACCACCATCACGCGGTTCAGGGTCGAGGTGGTGAGCACTACAATGGCACCGAGCGCGGTCTGGACCAGACCCAGCCGCACGATGCCGAACCAGCTGAGGGGCTTGATGACGGTCATGCGCCGCCTGCAACAAGCGAGCCGACCGCAAATGCGCTGATCAGCATGCCGCTGACGTAGAGCGTCACTCCGGTCGCGTTGTACCAGGCCGCCTTGCCGCGTGGATCGCGTAGCAATCTTGGCATAAGCAGAATTTGCGCCATCAGCACCGCAGCAACAGCAGCGGCATGCAGCGGGCGTTCCCAGAACATCAGGATTGCGACCACCGCCACCTGCGGCAACGCCATAACGATGCAGGCCAGCCGAGCTGCCCTATCGGGACCAAGCTGCACCGGCAGCGAAGCGATATCCATCCGCTTGTCGCCCTCGATCGACTTGAAATCATTGAGCGTCATGATTCCGTGCGCGCCTACGCTGTAGATCGCTGCGAGCAGCACGATCCGCCAGTCGGGAAACGCCGCGGCCATCACCGCGGCACCGGTGAACCAGGGCAAGCCTTCGTAGCATCCGGCAACGGCGGAATTGCCCCACCAGCCATTCTGTTTCAGCCGGAACGGTGGCGCGCTGTAGGCCCAGGCGAGTGCGAGCCCGACCACGGCAGCCGCAAATCCCCAAAGTCCGAGCGCGGTCGCGACCAGCAGTGAAAGGAGTGTCCATGCGATCGCGATATAAAGTCCCCAGGCGCCGGGCACGCGCCCGGACGGAATCGGCCGGTTCGGTTCATTGATCGCGTCGACATGACGATCGAACCAGTCATTCACGGCCTGCGAGGTGCCGCAGACCATTGGCCCGGCAAGAAGAATTCCGGCAATCACGTAAGGCCAGCGGTCACCCACGGGCAGACCGGACGAAACCACTCCGCAGCCATAGGCCCACATCGGCGGAAACCAGGTGATAGGCTTCAGCAGTTCAAGAAACGCGGCGGGATCGGGGCGCGCGTGCGATGACAGGGATCTAATGTTCATCGTCGCTCTCGCCGGCGCTGTCTGCGAGCCCGAAGCGGCGCAGCTTCACATAAAGACTTTGGCGGCTCAGCCCGAGCATTTCGGCAGCCGCGGCACGATTGTCGCCGGTCAGTTCGAGTGCAGCCTCGATCGAAAGCCGCTCGATGACATCGGTGGTGTCGCGCACGATATCCTTCAATGGCACGCGACCGATCAGGTCTTTCAGATGCTCGGGTGACCGTCCAAGCGTGCGCTGATCGGCCCCGGCGGTCGAGACCAGCCTGCGGCCGATATTGCGGATTGCGAAGCCGAAGCTCGTCTCGTCGCCATCGAGTTGCGCAATGCCCGAGACCTCGACGTCGATCATCGCACCGAGTTCACCACGAAGCACAGTCGAGAACAGATGGACGGAACCGTGCTGCCGCAGGTTCGCGATCACAACACGCATGTCCACGTCGGAGCGGCCAAGCCACCGGTCCAGTTCCTCCCCACGCGGCTGGTCTTCGGTAATGAGCTGCGCCATCTGAAGAAACGCGGTGTTCACGTTGAGCACGCGACCCTCGACGTCGGTCACGACGAAGCCGTCGGGCGCGTTGCGGGCAAACTTGAATAGGCGGGCATTCGCTGCCGATGGCTGCGGCATCGCACTCTGGATATGCGACGGCGTAAAGCGAACGAGATAAAATGCCGACGCCGCCTGACGAAACAGCGACGTCGACACGACAAACTCCTGATTGGTGTCGGTCAGGCGGATGCGCAGGTCCTCGACGCCAAGCCCAGCACGGACGGAGGTTGAGAGAGCGCGCAACGACTGCATGCCCTCGTCCGTAATGTTGGCCGGAAACCCGTTACCGATCGTGCGGCCGACGGTGTCGCCGAATATGCGCGTTGCGGCCGGGTTCGCCTCGACGATCTTGTCGGTCGCGGCATCGACAACCAGAACCGGCTCCGCCGATGTCTGGAACAGGATGCGGTAACGGGTCTCGACATGCCGCAGGCGCGAGTAATCGCGCTCCATGGACATCTGCGCCTCGACCAACCGCTGCTGCAGGGTCGCCAGCGTACGAAGGTCCCGGCCCACCGCAACAAAGCGGTTGTTCGCGCCGATCTTGACGAGTGAATATAGAATTGGGAATTCGGCCCCGCTCGCCGAACGATGATTGAGTTGCCGCCAGCGCGATGTGGTGGTGCCGGTTGCCTCGTCGAGAAGCGCCCGCACTTTCGGGCGGCTCTCCTCGATCAGCATGTCGGCCCATGACCGGCCGATCCAGTCAGCCGCGTCGGTGAACTCCGCGGCGAGTTCCGCGCGCGGAAATGCCAAGTCCTGGATAATGCCCTGCGCGTTCAGTACCAGCGCAACATCCGCCGCCGTTGCAATGACGGTTGCGGCGGCTTCCGCATCGAGATCGCCCAATGTCTCTTTCGGGGCCTGAAACAGCTTCACGGACGCCTCGGTTGTCTGCGACGCGAAAGCCCTCCACTTCATTTCCTCCCTGGTTCTGATTTCTTGCAGCAATGACTTCAGCCACGTGTCGTTGTGGGAAGTCCGACCAGGTTACGGGCCTG
>VFQN01001407.1_pt1 | contig 40473 bp, 39 predicted proteins | sample 3512371 | NCBI WGS metagenome assembly VFQN01 (sample SAMN10412370, study PRJNA504923) | tailings metagenome | isolation source: Replicate 2 from Balatoc abandoned mine | place: Philippines: Itogon, Benguet | collected 2017-08-28 | reverse complement strand
GCAGCGGCGCGGCACCGACCGACGCGTGCATCAGCATTCCGGAAAGGGTACTGCCTCCTGCGGTTACGACGAACCGTCGACGATCCATGCTGTTCCTCCCTTGACTACTGCGCCAGGTACCCACCATCGACCGGGTAGTATGCGCCTGTGACGAAGCTCGCGCGGTCGCTGCTCAGCCACGTCACGAGCTCAGCCACCTCTTCGGCCCGGCCAAGCCGGCCGAGCGGATGCAAGCCGATCAGCGCGGCGCGCGCTTCAGCCGGAAGGCTGTCGAGTAACGGCGTGTCAATGTAGCCAGGACCCACCGCATTCACACGCACATGCTGCGTCGCGTACTCGAGCGCTGCGGTCTGCGTCAGACCGACGACGCCATGCTTGCCAGCAACATACGCGGCGGACTTCGGAGTACCCACTTGCCCGAGGATGGACGCCACGCTTTCATGTTGTTGTCCCTTTCCCGACGAGATTCCGTGCGCCCGGGTCGGTCGGCCATTGGTGTTCCTCAACTACTTCGCCGGCATGTTCGCCATGCCCAGCAGATGGGTGCGCTGCTCGGCCGTCAGGAGCTTTGTCGCTTCGCCGACGGCTTGAATGAACCCCAGTCGCTGATTCGTACGGATCTGCTCGATCTCCCGCGCCTTGGCTTGAACCTGTGCGGCATCAGGCTGATCGGCACCCGTCAACGTCCACAGCTCCTGTTCCGCCTGCTCAACGCGCCGCTCCGCATTGCCGCGCTCGAGGAGCGCGCGCTCCTTGATCTTGTTGAGTGCGCTCTGCTGATCGTTGTTCAACGAGATCATCGGTTGATCCAGGAAGAAGCCTGTCGACCCGATGTGATACAGGTGGGAGGCGCCAGGGACACCCGGAAGAGACGACATCGAACGCGGCGCCGCCGCCTTGGCTCCGGCGGGCGCGCCGGGCATCACCATGGCTCCTGACGGCATGGTCGCCGTGGTCGAGCCCGAGCCGCTGGGCATGGTGCTCATGGGCCCCATCTCGTCCATGCAGCATCCGGGCATCTTCATCCCCTCGGGCGCCATGCCCATTTCGCCCTTGTGCATGTCCATCATCCCCATGCCGCCCTGCGGCATCTTCTCCATCTTTTGCTTGTCCATGTCGCTCATGCTCATGCCACCCGGCCGCATTTTTCTCCCCATCTCCATGTCGTCCATGCCTGCTGTCGGGGATTTCGCGGGCATCGCCGGAGTGGACGGGGCGGGCGGCGACTGTCGCTGCTGATCGACAGCCGTTTGCAGTCGCGCGATCTGGGCCCGCAGCTGTTCGAGCTGCTTGGCAAGCTGCTGATCCTGGTTGGATGGCTGCGCGTGCGATGGGGCCGCGGCAGCTTGAGCCTTCACGCTCGAAGGCACTCCCGCAAGCAAGCCACCCGACAGGACAAAGGCAGCGACGGGAAGACTGCGGCGCAGCCACAAGGACAGCCTGGGCTTCATAGCATACTCCTTGACGCTGACTGTGACTCGGCGTCAGCTGAGGTCGGGAATTGCAACGGGTATACCACGGCACACGCGTGAAATCACGCCTGTTCCGCGGCGGCTTCAATCGTTCTGGTGCGTGGTTTCAGACAACGTGTCATCGTCGCGACGCAAATCAGACAGACCCCACATGCGCCCAGCAGGACTCCCGCCGAATGTGCCGTGCCAGCGCCGACTCACACGCATATGGGCCTCGCCATCCACCAATGAGAGAAGTAGCGGTCGGCAGACTATTCCGGCGGCTCACGGAGATAGTCCCGCTCGCGTGCGACCGCGTGCCCGAGCGGCTCGATTCGGCCATGGTTCGGATCTCCTTTCGTGAGGAGCTATCAACGCCCGGGCACATCATGTGCCCGGGCGGCCACATCTGTCGGCACGCCGCCGATCAAGACCGCATGAATGACTCACCCCAGGGCTGTGTCGGCACACCTATGATGGTCGCCCGGTGGTCTTCCCTCACATTGGCCAGCCACTTCGGCGTAGCAGCACCATCAAGACGATGATCAGGACAGTCCCTGCTATGCCGATGACACCGCCGGTTCGAACGAAGTCCCGCGTCGTCAACTCATTCGTCGCGTACGCGAGGGCGTTCGGCGGGGTGCTCACGGGCAGCGCCATGCTCATCGACGCCACGAGCGCGACCGTCAGCACGTAGCTCACCACACTGCCCGCGTCCGACGATGTCGCGGCCGCGATGGTTGCGACGGGCATCAACATGCTGGCAATGGCCGTGTTCGAGAAGAACGTTCCTAACCCAAGTGTGCCCACAGCGAGCAGGGACACCCGCACCGTATCGGAGGCGTTCGCAGGCACGAGTGCCGCCAGTCGCTGGTCGAGCGCCGTCACCTGAATCCCGAAGCCGAGGGCGAGGCCACCCGCGATCAGGATCAACACGTCCCAGTCAAGCGCATTCACGTCGTCACGGGTGATGACGCTCGTCGCGAAGAACAACGCCACCGGCAACACGGCGGCCACTGGGACGGGTACACGGTGCCACGGCTCCGTCATCCAGACGACGAAGGTGGCAAGCGCCACCACGGCAACCCAGGCGCCGCGAGCGGATAGTCGCGCGTCGGAAAGTCGAGGCGCCACGGCAGTCCCTCGGGGGAATAGTTGCGCAACAGCCACCACCATGTAGCGCCGAGTAATACGAGACTCAGCGGAACGGCGATCGTCATCCATTGCAGGAAGCTGAGTTCGCTCCCGCCGCGCGTCAGATAGCTGATCGCCAGCGCATTGGGCGGCGACGCGATGGGGGTACTCATGCCGGCGATGTTGGCCGACACGGGAACGGCGAGGATCAAGGCCTTTCTGAAAGGATGCCCTGCCGGGAGCTGCGCGAGAACGGGCGCGATCAGCGCGAGCATCAGCGCCGTGGTCGCCGTGTTGCTCATGCCAAGTGAGAACAGGGACGTGACGAGCATCACGCCGAGGCAGCAGGCGCGCCGGCGTCTGCGCAAGGGGTCGCAGCACCAGCGCTGCGACCCGCCGATCGAGGCCGGTTGTTGTCGCTGCTCGCGACAGGACCAGCCCACTGAAGAACAGCAGGAGCACCGGATCGGCCGCGGCGGACAGAAACGCGTGGAGGTCCTCCGGGGCGCCCGGTTCTGAGCCGAGCCAGCGCCATCCACCCGGATTGCCGAGCAGCAGGAGCTCCAAAGTGATGGCGATGAAGGCCGTGGCGAAGAGCGGCAGGGCTTCGGTGACCCACAGCAAGACCGTGGCGGCGAGGATACCCGTCATCAGCACTTGCTCGCGCGGCCATCCGGCGATATGAACGAGACTTGCCACCCCGCTGGCGACCAGAAGCAGGAGTACCGAGGTCAGGGGTTTGCGGATTGCGGACGCTACTCCCGATGGCGCACCGACACGTGCAATCCTTCCCATCACGAGGTTCTTGGTTGGATGTGGTGTGCTCGCTACGCCTTCAGGTTGTTCAAGCGCCGCTCATACTCCAGCTCGCCGAGCTCTCCGCGGGCATAACGGCGCTTCAGCATGGTTTCTGGGGAGTCTTCGTCGCGCCTCGGTACGGGCGAACGGCCGGCGTGAGCGACCGGCCACACCAGGAGCACCAGCAGCGCGAGTCCGAACAGCCACCAGAGCCACATTCCCGTTATGCCCAAATTCATCGGCCACATGCGCGCCCTCTTTCCCGCCGGTTTGTTGCAACAGCGGCCGAGAGTCAGATGTCGAGGAGCACAACAATCGAGCGAGGCCCGACGGAGTACGCTGTCGAAGTCAGTACCGTCTCCGCGCCGGGCTCCAGGAAGTCCTTCGGGCTTTCTGCTCCCGTATCTATCACCCTCGCCCACCTCCCGCCCGGCGTCGCTTGGATGGCGAAGGTGAGGGGTTTCCAAAAGCTGTTGATCATCACGTACACGTCCCGATCGCCCTGCTCGCGCCCCTTCAGGTGGAATGCCACACTATGGGATTCATGGGAGAGATCGGGCGACGGCCCGACGCCATGCCACTGGACGTCGTCGCGCCAGAACCGGCTGCGGCCGAGTGACGGATGGGCCTTGCGAAACGCAATGGCGAACTTGAAGAAACGGTGGACGTCCGCGTGCTCTCCCAACCGACTCCAGTCGAGCCAGGCGGTCTCGTTGTCCTGGTTGTACGGATTGTTGTTGCCGTGCTGTGTGTGCAGGAACTCGTCGCCGGCCCGAAACATCGGGGTGCCATTCGAGAGGAACAACAACGTGCAGAAGTTTTTGACCTGTCGTTTGCGCAGCGCCATCACATCCGGCGGCACATCCTGATCGCCTTCCCAGCCGCAGTTCCAGCTGTAGTCGTCGCCTGGTCCGTCGGCGTTCTGATGCCCGTTCGCCCAGTTCCGCTTCGTGTTGTACGCGACGAGATCGTAGAGCGTGAAGCCATCGTGGGACGTCACGTAGTTCACGCTCTGGTAGGGATGGTAGGCGTACTCGCGATCATCAGGGAACAGATCGGCACTCCCATACAGGCGTGACATCAGCGGGCCGACCAATCCTGGCTCGCCGCGCACGAACCGCCTGACGTCATCGCGGAATCGGCCGTTCCATTGAAACCAGGTGTGTGCGGGAAAGCTCTTTCCGAGTTGATAGAGACCGGCCGCGTCCCACGGTTCCGCGATGAGTCGCAGGCGTTCGAGTCCCGGATCCGACATCACGTCCGCGGTGAGCATGGGATCGTCGAAGTTCATGCTCCCGTCGCTGTTCCGGACGAAGATCGAAGCCAGATCGAACCGGAATCCATCGACGCGCATGTCGTGCGCCCAATGTCGGAGAGAGTCGAGCACGAGCTGGCGCACGGCCCGGTTCGCACAGTGCACGGTGTTCCCCGTTCCGGCGAAGTCCTCGTATCGGCCAGGCTCCGCACGTGACATCAGGTAGTACGTGCTGTCGTCGATGCCGCGGAAGGAGTGGACGGGGCCGGCGGCATCGCCCTCGGACGTGTGGTTGTACACGACGTCGGTGACCACTTCGATGTCCGCCTGGTGCAGGGCGTGCACCATTTCCCTGAATTCATCATGCTGGCCGCACAGGGGACCCGATCCCGCGTAGCGCTGATCCGGCGCGAAGAAGTTCAGCGGCATGTAGCCCCAGTGACTTCCTTCCTGTGGGTCGTTCTGCAGGACCGGCATCAATTCGACGACCGTGATGCCAAGGTCCTTCAGGTACGGAATCTTGTCGATGATGCCGCGGTACGTTCCCCGTCGCTCGTCGGACACGCCGGCGTTCGGATTCATGGTGAATGCCCGGATGTGGAGCTCGTAGATCACCGTGTCCGACTCGTGGATGGGTCGGCGATCGTCGGCCCAGTCGAACCGGGATTCGCAGGCGCTGAGATGACCGAGAGGGGCCTTACCCGCGGTGCTCCCGGGTCGCGCGGCGGCGCCGCGGTCGAACGACTCAGGGAAGAACACAGAGATCGCGTACGGGTCCAGGAGGATCTTGTCGGGATCGAACCGGTGCCATTCTGTGGCGGCGGCAGGCGGCGGGCCAGAGACCCGATAGGCGTAGTAGCGAGCCGCACCTACGCGATGTTTTGGCACGCGGCAGTGCCAGACCCGTCCCGACTTGTTCGTGAGGTGATTCAGATCATACTGAACGAGAGGCGTGACCGGATCGTGTTCCGCATACAGGAGGAGCGTGACGCTCCACGCGTGTTTGGAATAGACCGCGAAGTTGTACGCGTGCTCTTCCTCGATCCACGTCGCCCCAAGCGGAGACGGCGTGCCCTCGCGGCTCGCCCACGACGTCCATGATCCGCGCTCGCGCATCACGAGATGGCGATCTACAAGTCCGCGCGACGGAGCAGTTGAGCGTTCAACGACACGATGACCGTGCTCGCGGACATCAGGACCGCCGCGAACGCGGGGGCCAGCAGAATGCCCTGCGGCGCCAGGACGCCGGCCGCCAACGGAATGGCGAATATGTTGTACCCCGCCGCCCACCACAGGTTCTGGATCATCTTGCGATAGCTCGCGCGGCTGAGCGCGATGATCCGGGGGACGTCCCTCGGATCGCTGCGGACCAGGACCACGTCACCCGCTTCAACCGCCACGTCGGTACCAGCGCCAATCGCAATAGCCACATCCGCTGTCAGCAACGCTGGCGCGTCGTTGACGCCGTCCCCCACCATCGCGACGCGCTTGCCCTGTGCCTTCAGCTCCTTGATTTTGTCTACCTTGTCTTCGGGAAGCACTTCGGCGAAGACGGCGTCGATCCCGAGGTCTGCGGCCACCGCCTCTGCGACGGCCTTTGCGTCGCCGGTCAGCATCACCACTTCGATCCGCTGGTCGTGCAGGCGTTGGATCGCGTCACGTGACTCCTCGCGCACCGCATCGGCAACCGTGAATGCCGCCACCGCGCTCGTCGACGTGAGCAGGTACACCGAGGCTTGTCCCCGCGAGGCGGCGCGCTCTGCCGCTTCGAGAACGGTCGTTGCGGGCGTCACGTTCAGCCGCCGGAGCATCGCGGGCCCGCCCATATGAAACTCCCGGCCTTCCACGACTGCGCGCACGCCATGGCCAGGAACATTCTCGAATTCGTCGGCCCTAGGCACCGTCATCTGTCGCTCTTCGGCGCTCTTGACGATGCCTTGCGCGATCGTGTGTTCCGAGTCCCGTTCCACGGCGGCTGCGAGGCGTAGCGCCTCGTCTGCCGTGAGACTGCCGTCGGTCGTGATGTCGACGACACGGAACTCACCGCGCGTCAACGTGCCCGTCTTGTCGAAGACGACGGTGGTCAGATTGCGGGCCTCTTCCAAGCCGCGCCGGTCGCGAACGAGCAACCCCGATCGCGCTCCGAGCGTTGTGGAGATGGCAATCACCAGAGGCACGGCGAGCCCGAGTGCATGCGGACACGCAATGACGAGCACGGATACGACGCGTTCGACGGCAAATGCGGCGGGCGCCCCGAGCATCAGCCACGCGACCAGCGTGATCGCCCCGGCCACAATGGCTACGATCGTCAGAATGAATGCGGCGCGATCCGCCAGCGCCTGCGCGCGGGAGCGGGACGTCTGCGCCTGGTCAACGAGCCGCATGATACTGGCGAGTGCGGTGCGCTCGCCCGTGCCCGTGACCTCGACGCGCAGGGAACCGGTGCCGTTCACGGTGCCCGCAATGACCTTCGCCCCCTCGTTCTTCTGCACGGGGACGGATTCTCCGGTGATCATCGATTCGTTCACATCGCTCTTGCCGTCTCGCACGAGGCCGTCGGCAGGAATACTCGCGCCCGGTCGTATGAGCACAAGGTCGCCTTCCCGCAGGTCCGAGATGGGGACGTCCTCGATGCGCTCGCCGACGATGCGTTGCGCCGTACTGGGCAGCAGCTTGGCCAGTTCGCGCAGCGCACCGCTCGCCTGGGAAATCGAGCGCATCTCGATCCAGTGGCCAAGCAGCATGATCGTGACGAGTGTTGCGAGTTCCCACCAAAGGGCGTCGCCGGGATAGCCGAGCGTCACGGCGAGACTGAAGAAGAAGGCGACGCTGATGGCCAGCGAAATCAGCGTCATCATGCCGGGCAGACGGTCGCGCAACTCCTGCACGCCGGCGACGAGGAACACCCACCCCCCGTACAGATAGACCGCCGTGCCGAACACGGCCGGGATGTAACCCGAACCGGGGAAGACCGGAGCCGTGTAGCCGAACCACGTCTGAATCATGTCGCTCCACACGAGCGTCGGAATGCTCAGGAGCACGGTGAGCCAGAAGCGATCGCGGAACATCGCGACGCTGTGACCCGCGTGCCGGTCGTGGCCACCAGCATGCTCGTGATGCGGAGACGGTGATGACCCATGGCCAGCGTGGCCACCCGTCGGTTCCTGGTGCGGCCCCGGCGAATGGGCGTGGTGATGATGGGCGTGCGCCTTCGAGGTCGAGTCCATCGTGTACTCCCGTCGTGTGGTGTTCTCTCGGGCCATCATATCGGGCTCACATGCGGTCTGGCGTTCGAGCCGATCATCGCCCCAATGATCGGCGGGGCACACTGCCGATACTCACAGTCCCTGTCTGAACACAGACAGCAGGACGGCGCGCCGCATCATGAGACCGTGAGTGGGCGGCGGTCTCGGTGAGACCGCGAGCGACCGCCAGCGCCTGTGCCCGACTGTCGCGCGTACTCGCTCGGATTCGTGTCGCGGAACAGGTCGACGTGCCTACCGCATCATCTTCATCTGGCCCATCATCCGCTGGCTCATGCCTCCCATGCGTTCGTTCATCCCTCCATGCTGGCGCACGAGTTCCGACACCACTTCGGCCATGGCAGCCACTTTCGCGTCGCCAGTCGCGGCGTTCATCTTCTTTTCGAGATCGTCGAGCCGAGTCTGGCCCGCTTTCACATCAGCCATCATCTTCTCGTGCATCTTCATCATGTCTTGCATCGACATCTGTGCGGCGGGTGCGGCCTGCGCTGGACTGGTCGCTGGCCCGGCATGCGCCGACAGCTCGAACGGAGTCCACAGGACGATCAGCATGAGCGCGCCGAGCGACGCCAGGAGCAGCAGCGGTTTCTTCATGTGACACCTCCGTAAGCGGTCAGCATTGGTGATCGATACCGGCCTGTCAATGTTTGTTTTCAGACACCTTGGCGTCGCGAATGTGGACCAGACCTGTGTGATCGGGCTGCGGCGCCGGTACGCTGTTTCATCCGGGTGGCACGCGGTTTGGTACCCATCCGGCCGGCCACCTCGCAAGTGGTCTGTGCCACGATGACGTGTGTTCTGCGTGCGAGGAGTGCTGATGCCGTGGCGGCAGCCTCGAGGGCATCTCGAACAGGCGGCGCGCTCTTCCGGCGCGCAACGGGAAGGATGGGTCTTCTGTTTCTCGTGCGACTCGGCGCAACGCATCTCCTGCTGCCGGTGAGGGAGGCACTACGCTGAACGGTATGGCTAATCTGCCGCGCATTCTGGCGATCAACGCCGGCTCCTCGAGCATCAAGTTCGCCGTCTATCGAGCGCAAACCCCGGCGGCCCTCGCCCTTCGCGGGAACCTGGATCAGACAAGTCCAACGCGCGCGGTGTTGTCGTGGCACACGAGCGACGGCGGATCGGATCATCGCGAAACGCAGGTGACCGATGATGGCCTCGTGCTCCACCTCCTCAATTGGCTGGATCAACGTCCAGAATCAGCGGGCGTCGTCGCCATCGGGCACCGGATCGTCCACGGGATGACACGGACCGGCCCCGCGCGAGTCACCGCAGCACTGATCGAAGAACTGCGCGCCACGTCTTCGTACGCGCCCGAACATCTGCCTCGCGAGATTGAACTGATCGAGGCATTCCGGGAACGCTATCCCGAACTGCCGCAAGTGGTGTGCTTCGATACGGCGTTCCATCGCGATCTTCGCTCGCCGGCCAGCCTGTTGCCGATCCCACGGCGGTATACGGCAAAGGGGGTTCGCCGATACGGCTTCCACGGTCTGTCCTACGCTTACCTCATTGAGGAACTCGCAGGTGTCGCCGGTCCGGACGCAGGTCAGGGGCGCGTGATTCTCGCCCATCTCGGGAACGGTGCGAGCATGGCCGCTGTGTACGAAGGCAGAAGCCTCGATACCACCATGGCATTCACGCCCGCTGCCGGCTTGGTGATGAGCACCCGGACCGGCGACCTCGACCCTGGCCTCGTGTCCTTCCTGGGGCGCACCGAAGAGATGACCGTGGCGCAGTTTCATCGCATGGTCAACCAGGAGTCGGGACTCCTCGGCATCTCCGAGACCAGTTCAGATATGCGAGAGCTGCTTTCGCGCGAGGCGCAGGACAGTCGGGCCGCCGAGGCGGTGTCGCTCTTCTGCTATCAGGCCAAGAAGTGGATCGGCGCGCTCGCCGCCGCGCTCGGTGGCCTCGAGACCCTGGTGTTCTCGGCGGGGATCGGGGAACGAAGCGCGCCGGTTCGCGCGCGCATTTGTGAAGGACTGGGATTTCTAGGCATCGAATTGGACGAGACCCGCAACATCGCGAGCGCCGCCGTGATCTCGACCGACGCGAGTCGCGTCGCGGTTCGTGTCATCCCGACCAATGAAGAACTGATGATCGCCAGATTGACCTCGCGCGTACTGGCAATCGACGGCGAGAAGGACGTGTGAACCATGCCTGCAGAATCGACGCCGCTCACCGCGGACCTTGCGAACGACATGGACGCGTACTGGCGGGCCGCCAACTACCTGTCGGTCGGCCAGATCTATCTGTACGACAACCCGCTGCTGCGGCAGCCGCTGACGCGTGCCCACATCAAGCCGCGCCTGCTCGGACATTGGGGTACGACGCCCGGGTTGAACTTCACCTACGTGCACCTGAATCGCGTGATCCGGCAGCACGACCTCGATGTCATCTACGTCACGGGCCCCGGCCACGGCGGTCCTGCGGTCCTCGCGAATGCCTACCTCGAAGGCACGTATAGCGAGGTCTATCCCCATGTGTCTCCGGATGAAGAGGGCCTGAAGCGGCTCTTCACGCAGTTCTCGTTCCCCGGCGGCATCCCCAGCCACGCCTCGGCGGAAACACCCGGCTCCATCAACGAAGGGGGAGAACTCGGTTACGCGCTGGCGCATGCCTACGGCGCGGCCTTCGACAATCCTGACCTGCTCGTGGCGTGTGTCATCGGAGATGGGGAAGCCGAGACCGGTGCGCTCGCCACCAGTTGGCACTCGAACAAGTTCCTCAATCCGGTGCATGACGGGGTGGTGCTGCCAATCCTGCATCTCAATGACTACAAGATTGCCGGTCCCACCGTTCTCGGTAGGATTCCGCGCGAGGAGCTCGATGCGTTGTTCCGCGGCTACGGCTACACACCGCATGTCGTAGAAGGCAGCGATGCGAAGACGATGCACCAGTCCATGGCGGCTACGCTCGATACCGTCATCGCGGATATCCACAGCATTCAACGTGACGCGCGCGCGAACGGCTTTCGCACGCGACCCGCCTGGCCGATGATCATCCTGCGTTCGCCGAAGGGCTGGACGGGCCCGGAGGTCGTGGACGGCAAGCAGACCCAGGGCTCGTTCCGGTCACACCAGGTGCCCATGGGTGACATGGACCAGCCAGAGCACGTCGCACTGCTCGAGCGCTGGATGAAGAGCTACCGGCCCGAGGAACTGTTCGACGAGGCGGGCCGGCTCGTACCACATCTTGCCAGCCTCGCTCCTGCCGGTGAGCGCCGCATGAGCGCGAATCCACATGCGAACGGCGGTCTGCTGCTGCGGGAGCTCAGGCTCCCGGACTTCCGGGACTATGCCGTGACCGTCGATCAACCCGGAGGTGTCGACGCCGAGGCCACCCGCGTGCAGGGGCAGCTCGTGCGTGACGTGATCAGTCTCAACGCGCAGAACTTCCGCGTGTTCAGTCCTGACGAAACGAACTCCAATCGCTGGAACGCGGTCTTCGAGGTGACGAACCGGTGCTCGACGGCGGAGATTCTGCCCACCGACGATCACGTCGCGGCGGATGGACGCGTGATGGAGGTGCTCAGCGAGCATTTGTGCGAGGGATGGCTCGAAGGGTACCTGCTGACCGGCCGACACGGCTTTTTCTCCTGCTACGAAGCGTTCATCCACATCGTCGATTCGATGTTCAACCAGCACGCGAAGTGGCTCGACGCTTGCCGGCACATCGGGTGGCGGCGACCGATCGCCTCGCTCAACTACCTGCTGACGTCGCACGTTTGGCGGCAGGATCACAACGGGTTCAGCCACCAGGATCCAGGTTTCATCGACGTCGTGGCAAACAAGAAAGCCGACGTCATCCGCGTCTACCTTCCGCCTGACGCCAATACGCTGCTGTCGGTGACCGATCATTGCCTGCGCAGCCGCAACTACGTGAACGTCATCGTCGCGGGCAAGCAGCCGGGACCCCAGTGGCTCGACATGGACGCCGCCGTCAAGCACTGCGCAGCCGGCGTGGGCATCTGGCCGTGGGCGAGTACGGACCGCGGCGGAGAACCTGATGTGGTGATGGCCTGCTGCGGAGACGTGCCGACGCTCGAAACGCTCGCCGCCGTCGACTTGTTGCGGACCCACGTCCCGGAACTCAAGGTTCGCGTCATCAACATCGTGGATCTGATGAAGCTCCAGGCACCCAGCGAGCATCCCCACGGGTTGAGCGACAGGGACTTCGACGTGATGTTCACGAGCGACAAGCCGGTCATCTTCGCCTATCACGGGTATCCTCCGCTCATTCATCGCCTGACGTACCGCCGGACGAATCACCACAACTTTCACGTCCACGGTTACCGGGAAGAGGGCACGACCACGACGCCCTTCGACATGGTCGTGCTGAACAAGCTCGACCGGTTTCATCTGGTCGCGAACGTCATCGAGCGCGTACCGGCACTTGGGACGCGCGCCGCTTACGCACAACAGGCCATTCGCGACAAACTGATCGAGCACAGACAGCACATCGCCAGGTACGGGGAAGACATGCCGGAAGTGCGCAACTGGCGTTGGACGCCGAACGTGGACGGCGAGCGCGCTAACCGGACGGCCTGAGTCACCGAGCCGCCCATGTCGGCATCGCTTTCTCTCGTTGCGCGTCCGTCGCGAGTGACGTGGCCTACATCGAGGGCGAAGGCCACCTTGGCGTGACGGCAAAGACCGCCGACCTGATTCAGCGCGTCGCGACCGGCATCGAGGTAGCTGGAGGTGTCCTCTGTGGTACACGCGGGTGCCAGTAGGGCCGTGAACTGTGATGACATCGGCGGGCTGCTCACATCGCTCGCCTCGGCTGACGGACCATGTTGTGCTCGTCTCCTTGGATAGCGTGGGCCTGCACACCTACCGAGACGATCGACCGTGCCATTCCACACGATGCTTACGCCGCCCTCACGAATCGCCCGCCTTGCGGCGTGGACCGGAGCGTACGTTCGACCGCTACTTGGCAGGATCGGCCGGTGGTCCCTGCTTGTCGCCATTGCCATCGCCGCCATCATCGGCGTGCAGCACGTGTCCCGGGGCACATCGATTCGGCACGTGCATGGCGTCGGGATCGATGGTCGGCCCGTCTCACCAGGTGAACCGCGGTTTCCCCTCACCGTCGAGACACTGACGGGAACGAGCCTCTCCTCAGGAAACCACGCCGAAGTCACTCTGAATGGTGACCAGACGTTCCCTCGGCTGTGGGCAGACCTCCGTTCGGCGGAGCAGTCGATCACCATTCAGGTGTATTTCGGCCAGGTTGGCGAGGTGGGCCGGACGCTCCGCCAGATTCTGGTTGAACGTGCCGCGGCTGGTGTGAGGGTGTTCGTCTTGTACGATGCGTTCGGATTCCAGCGGATTCCTGCTGCCGACCGGGATGCCCTCCGCGAAGCCGGTGTCAGAGCGGTGCCGTTCCGGCCCCTTCGCCTCTCGACACTCCACCTCGCACAGAATCGCTCGCACGTTCGGGGGATCGTGATCGACGGACGTATCGGCTGGACGGGCGGTTTCAGCATCGACGACCGGTGGCTCGGTGACGGGCGCACGAACGGCAGTTGGCGCGAAACCAACGTTCGATTCGAAGGGCCCGCGGTCCGCCAACTGCAGGGTGCTTTCGCAACCGCGTGGGCCGAGGCGACGGGCACGCTGTTCAGCGGCCGAACGGGCCCCGCCGCATGGCGCGACGATGGCGTCATGGCGAGACTGCTCTACGCGACACCGACGCTGGGGACGACCGCCGCCGAGCGATTTCTCGCGATGAGCATCGCGGGCGCCGCGAAGACGCTGTGCGTCACGAACGCGTATTTCGCACCGGACGACAACTTCGTCGGCCTGCTTGCCGACGCCGCAGCTCGCGGTGTCGACGTGCGGATTCTGACTGGGGGCGCACGAACAGACATTCGCACTGTCCGCCTCGCGGGCCGCGCCCAGTACGAACGGCTGCTCGAAGCCGGTGTACGCATCTACGAGTGGCAGCCGACGACGCTTCACGTCAAGACGTTCGTCGTGGACGGCATCTGGGCCACCGTCGGCTCGATGAACTTCGACAACCGATCGCTGACGCTCAACGACGAGTCCACCCTGATGATTCTCGACGAGGGCATCGCGAAGCAGATGCAGGCCATCTTCATCGAGGATCTGAATCATTCCGAGGAAATCATGCTGGTGCGCTTCCGTCAGCGGTCCTGGGTGCAGCGGATCCTTGAACGGGCGGCCAGTCTGGTCCAACGGCTGCTCTGAGCTCCAAGCAAGGGACATGGACCTCATCGGACATATCATCAGTGGTTTGTCATGGAGTCACATGCTCTGGGCGACCCTCGCAGTCGTTCGGACGGACTCAGTGGATTCACGGGCGCATTCGTCCGGCGACGGGTGCGGAGCGAGGTGCAGGCTGCTGCGCTAACCGCGCTCCAGTCGACCAAGCAGATGCTCGAAGCAGCGCGCTGACCGCGGGTTCTCGACAGTGTCAGGCACCGAGGCCCGGCTGAACGACGCGACCAGATGTGAACAGAACCTATTCATTGCGCGGTGCGGCTATACTGGCACCGCGCTGACATCATTGGCGGTCGGCTCGCTTGGAGTCGCACGCGGGGAGGTAGTGTGATGCACGTGGGCGTGTGGGGCCTGGCGATCATCGTCACGGTGATTGTTTCCTGGCTCATGTACCGCTATTTCGCGCCGAAGAGTTGGAAGGAATGGACGCGCGCCGGTGTCCTGCAGGCGTTCATCATTGCCTTCTACGCGGAGATGTACGGTTTTCCACTGACGATTTACTTCCTGGCACGCTTCTTCGGCCTCGATGTGGCTGCAACCGAGGGAGGGAATCTGTGGGCTCAGCTGTTCGGCACGCCTGTCGCGCACCTGGTCGCGATGGTGATTGGCTACGCGATCGTATTCTCCGGTGCCACGCTCGTCGCCGACGGCTGGCGCCGCATTCATCGGGGGCGACGTGAGGACCGCCTGGTGACTGACGGCGTGTACGCGCGCATGCGTCACCCGCAGTACACGGGATTGTTTCTGATCGTCTTCGGAGAGGGGGTCGTCCACTGGCCCACCATCGTGTCGGTGGCTGCATTTCCGATCATCGTCATCGCCTACACCGTGCTGGCGCGGAAGGAAGAGCGACAGATGCAGGAGCAGTTCGGCGATGAGTATCGGGAGTACCAGCGGCGGGTGCCGATGTTCATTCCCAGTGACAAGCGCGCTCTGTTTCGGGAGGCATGAATGGATGCACAGACCCTCGCAATCGTGAGCGGTGTGATCCTGCTGGTGGTGTTGAGATTGGCGGCATGGCGCCGGCGCCATGACGGCGTTGGTAAGTAGCTGCGCGCCTCGAACCGCTCGGCCGGACGTGCCGCACCGGCGCTGGCGTTTCTCTCGATGCGTGAGGAGAGCCGACGTGGACACACCGATGGAACAGACCGAACCACCCAAAACACTCCTGACGGACCCACGAACCGGGGTGCAGATCCGGATCGGCGTGATGGGGTCCGCCAGTACCGCCGAAGAGCCGCGGGTTCTCGATCTCTGCGTTACGCTCGGACGAGCAGTGGCCCAGCGGGGTTGCTGTCTGTTGACCGGCGCGTGTCCGGGACTGCCGCACGCAGCGGTGCTCGGTGCCCTCGAGGCAGGCGGTCACGTCATCGGCATCTCGCCAGCAACCACGCTCAGGGAGCACGTCGAAGTCTTCGAGTCGCCGTATCGGGATTACGGAGTCATGATCTTCACGGGCCTTGGCCTGATGGGTCGCGAACTCGTGAACATCCACAGCAGCGACGTCGTCATCGTCGCGGGCGGACGCTCGGGGACGCTGGGCGAGTTCGCAATTGCCTACGAGGAGAGCAGGCTGATCGGCGTGCTGACGGACACAGGTGGGATCACGATCGCGCTACCCGCGTTGGAGAAGACCCTTGCCGGCAAAACGCGGGCAGAAGTGATCTACGACGCGGACCCGCGCGAACTCGTCGATCGCTTGCTGGCGCGATATCTGTCCTGCGAGTACGTCAATCCATGCCACCCGGAGGCATCACGTCAGGTCTCCGGATAGCTGTCGCCCGCAATCGCAGGTGATGAGCAGCGAAAGACGTCGGCGCGCGTCGCGCGGCACCAGCTCAGAGACAGAACTGAGCCTCGTCTGCACCTGATAGACCGGAAAGGATCTGCAGAATGAAGCGTCACGACTTCTGGATGATCATCGGCTGCGTGTTGCCGCTCCTGTTGATCTTCATCCTGCCGCTGGTTGGCATCACTGGCGGCACGTCGCTGTTTCTGCTCATGGTTGTCGTCTTCGGCTCCCACCTCCTGATGATGCGGGGACATGGACGAGGGCACGACGAGCGCGGAAGCCGCGAGGCGGATCATCATGGAACACATTAGCGTCAGACGATTCGGGCTGGCGTGCGGCACGACGACTGCCCTGTTGTATCTCGGCTGCGTGCTCGTGGTTGCGAGCGTCAGTCGAGAGTCGCAGATACGATTCTTCAACAGCCTGGTTCACGGGATCGACGTGACCTCCATCGTGCGGACGCAGATGCCCATGCAAGACATGCTGCTCGGCGTTGTCGAGGTCTTCATTCTGGGCTGGCTGATTGGGGCATCGATCGCGAGCATCTACAACATCGGTGCGAAGGGCGCACGATAGCGATCAGGCGGCGGTGAACACCGCGGAAGACTCACGACCCAGACCGTCGTGTTCCGGCTTCGCCTCCCCATTTCTCGAGCAATGCGAGGACCCCGAGAGCCCGGTCGCTGATCTGTGCGTGCCTCAGGACCTTCAATGGTCGCGGAGGTAGTTTTGCAGAAACGCCACCACATGGCGCATGGATACCGTATGCCAACGGTGAGCGGCCTCGTCCGACGCTGCCACCGTACCGAATGCCACCATCCGGACGGTGTGCCCCGACGGGGTATCGACCTGGCCGCGTGCGAGCAGCCTGCGCGCCAAGGCCGGACCTTGCACACGCTCGCAGCAACCGAAGCGGGCCAGCGCGACACCGAGCACTTCAGGATCGCGCGTCGCCGAATTGAAGCGCGCCGCACCCTCCTTCACTTCACCCACAATCATGTCCGGCCGATCGGGCGGGCTCCTCAGGGCCGGATCCGGCTCGAACTCGTGGCCGCCCATTGGTGATCGTCCCTTGCCGCGAATGACCTCGTGCCCGGCGCCGCTGAAACGAACGGCCAAAACGTCGAGATCGGTCACGGAGCGGGCCGGACCGTCGCGATACGCTTCCAGCACCGGATATTCGACAACGCTGAAATACCCGTTGACGCTGAGGTAGTCCCGGACGAGCGCCACAGCGGTATCCATCCCGTTCATTTCGCTAAGCGATTGGGCGCGCCGGCTTCGGTGAGGTGCTCCCGCGCCGCGTGACTTCATGGCTGCACAATGGCTACGACTCTCCAAGATTATGGACCACGGCATCGGGAGCAGAGAATGCGGTGTTCCTCGAGGTCTGACGAAGCCATTTCGCTGAGGGTCGCCAGAACGGCACTACTGTGATTGGCCAGCGACTGTTCGTTCTCCTCGCGTGCTTGTTCGTCGTCATGATTGGCTTCGGGATCACGCTCCCGGTGCTGCCGTTCCATGTGGAGCGGCTCGCGCTGGCCGAAGGCGCCACACAGCAGTCGGTGGTCATGCACGTCGCTCTGTTGACTGCGGTGCACCCGCTGGGTCAACTCGTGTTCGCCCCGCTCTGGGGACGCTGGTCCGACCGCGCGGGCCGTCGCCACGTGTTGCTGTTCGGCATTGGCGGGTACGTCGCCGGCCAGGTACTGTTCGGGCTGGCTGCCTCGCTTCCGCTGTTGTACGCCGCGCGCATTGCCGGAGGCATTCTGTCGGCGGCCGTGCTTCCGGTCGCCGCCGCGTACGTCGCGGACGTCACCACGGTTCGTGAGCGCAGTCGCGGGATGGCCTGGATGGGAACCGCGGCCAGTCTTGGCTTCGTCGTGGGACCGGCGCTTGGTGGCACGCTGGTGCGGCAGGAACTGCACGTGACCTGGCGCTACGGTCACGTGATGGTTGACAGCTTTTCGACTCCGTTTTTCGCAGCGGCGGCACTCGGCCTGTTGACGCTCGTCGCGGCGATGGCGTGGCTGCCGGAGTCTCTGTCCCGCGATGTGTCCGCCTCAGGCGGTGAGGAGGCCGATGCGAGACCGGTGCTGCGAACCCTCGGTCCGTTGCTGGGTCTCGCGATCGTCGCGCAGTTCGCACTCGCGATGTTCGAGGCGACGTTCGTGTTCACGGCCGCGGGACCCTCAACTTCGGGCCGGCGGAACTCGGCGCCGTTTTTGCTGTCTGCGGCGTGGTCATGATGTTCCAGGTGGCCGCCACGAGCGCGCTGGCCGGCCGTCTCAGTGTGATGAGCCAAGTGGCGATCGGGTTCGTCTTGATGGGCGCGAGCCTCAGCATCCTGATGTTGCCCCGCCAGATGGCCTTGGTCCTGGCTCTTGTGGCACTACTTGCCGCTGGTATGGCGCTCATCGCACCAAATCTCGCGGCTCGCATCTCGACGGCTGGTGGTAGAAGACGCGCTGGCAGTGCACTCGGGGCTCAGAATGCGGCCAACAGCATGGGCCAAGCGGGGGGTCCACTCATTGGAGGGGCGCTCTTCGCCTGGCAGATGGACGTCGCATACGTGCTCACTGGAGTCCTCCTCACGTCGGTTGGGTTGGCGCTCGTGTGGAAGGCCTGGCATCGCTGACGTCGACTCGATGCGATCCTCGTCGGTATGATCAGCTCGCGACCAAAACCCTGTGTGGAGGTGCGCCGTGACATCGAAGAAGCTTCCGAAGCGCCGACCATCGCCTGCCGCCGGGTTATCCCGACATCTTCCGCAGCCGCTTGCACGCCTGAACGCGCTGGCGCTCAACGTGCACTGGGCTTGGAACCATGCGGGTGACGCGGTCTGGAAACGGCTCGACGAGACACTCTGGGAACGCAGCAAAATCCGTGGCTGCTGCTCCAGTACGTCCCGTTCGAACGGCTCGAGCGCCTCGCTGACGACGCGGCCTTCCTGCGCGATGTGCAGGCCCTCGAGGAGTCAGAGGAACGATATCGCGCCCACGCCAGCCTGGCGGCCATCGGGCACGACGACGCTTCCGCGGGTCGCGTACTTCAGCATGGAATTCGGTCTGCACGAGGCCCTCCCTCTGTATTCCGGTGGGCTGGGCGTGCTCGCCGGCGATCATCTGAAGACCGCCAGCGATCTCGGCGTGCCGCTCATCGGCATCGGCATCCGCTGGCAGCAAGGCTATTTCCGGCAGGTGATTGACCGCGACGGAAGACAGTCCGAGTTCTATCCGTTCAATGATCCGGCCACCCTGCCGATCCAGCCGGTTGCCGGGCCGAGCGGTGAGCGGCTGCGCATTTCGTTGGCGTTCGCGGACCGAACCATCCTGCTGCAGGCGTGGCAAGTCACCCTCGGCCGGACGACGCTGTACCTCCTTGACAGCAACGATCCGTTCAACACGCCAGCCGACCGCGGCTTGACCGGCACGCTGTATGGAGGCAGCTCCGAGATTCGTCTGCTGCAGGAGGTCATTCTCGGCGTCGGCGGCTGGCGTCTGGCCCAGGCGCTCGGCCTCGAGATCGACGTCTGTCATCTGAACGAGGGGCATGCGGCGTTCGTCGTGCTCGAGCGCGCGCGCGATTTCATGCAGCAGCATGGCGTGACGTTCCGTGAAGCACTCTGGGCAACGCGTGCCGGGAATATCTTCACGACGCACACCGCGGTGCCGGCGGGGTTCGACACGTTCTCCCCCGCCGAGATCGAGAGGCACCGTCCGTGCTTCGACGAGTACGTCCAGGGCCTGGGCTTGTCGTGGCCCGAACTGCTTGCGCTCGGCCGGCGCAATCCCGCCGATCCACACGAGCCTTTCAATATGGCGTGGTTGGCCATGCGTGGCAGTTCGTTCGTCAACGGCGTCAGCCAGCTGCACGGCGAAGTGAGCCGGCGGTTGTTCGCCGGCTTGTATCCGCGCTGGCCGGAGCGAGACATCCCGGTTGACCATGTCACCAACGGCGTACATGTGCCGTCATGGGACTCACAGTGGACCGATGCGCTCTGGACCCGCGCAGCCGGCAAAGAACGATGGCGCGGTGATGTCTCTGCCTTGACCGCCGCTGTCGCCGATCTGTCAGACGAGGCGCTCTGGAACGTTCGCACTCACGAGCGCGAGGATCTCGTCGGTTATGCGCGAGAACGGCTGACGCGGCAACTGGCTCGGCACAGCAGTCTCCAGATAGCTGCCGAGACAGCACGTCAGGTGCTCGATCCCGATGTCCTCACGCTGGGGTTCGCCAGACGTTTCGCGACGTACAAGCGCGCGAACTTGCTGCTCGCCGATCCGCCACGGCTGCTGCGGCTGCTCACACACGCAGAGCGTCCCGTACAACTCATCATCGCCGGAAAGGCCCATCCGCAGGATGAAGAGGGCAAGGCGCTGATTCAGCACTGGGCGCAGTTCGCCTCGCGTCCCGAGGTGAGACGCCACGTGGTGTTCCTCGACGATTACGATATGCGGCTCGCCAACGAGCTTGTCGAGGGCGTGGACGTCTGGATCAATACGCCACGCCGGCCATGGGAAGCCAGTGGAACCAGCGGGATGAAGGTGCTCGTGAATGGCGGCTTGAATCTGTCCACCTTGGACGGCTGGTGGGCGGAAGCCTATCAGCCGGGGTATGGCTGGGCGCTCGGTGCCGCCTCCGAGCACCAAGGCGACGATGCGCAGGACGCCTTACAGCTGTATACCCTGCTCGAAGAGCAGGTCGTCCCGACCTTCTACGAGCGCGACGCCGATGGCCTTCCGCGTCGATGGATTGCGCTGATGCGCTCGAGTATGGGGTCTCTTGCGCCGAGGTTCAGCAGCGTACGGATGCTGCAAGAGTACATCGAGCGAGGCTATTTGCCGGCCGCATCCTCCTATCGGCAGCGAATCGCGAACGGGAACGCCATCGCCTCAGAACTCGACACCTGGTCACAGCACCTTCAGACGCATTGGTCCGCCATTCGCGTCCACGACGTGGACGCAACATCAATCGACGGCCAGCTCTCCGTGTCTGTGTCGGTGTACTTGGGCGAGATTCCAGCTGACTATGTGCGAGTGGAAATCTACGCGGAACCCGAGAGCGCCGAACAGCCGTCGATTCAACAGATGACTCAGGCGGAATCCGATGCTGAGGTCGCCAACGCGTTCATCTATCGTGCGACGATCAGAACGGTCCGTCCAGTATCGCATTTCACCCCGCGTGTCGTGCCGTTCCATCCCGAAGCCCGGGTACCGATCGAGGCACCGCTTATCGCATGGCTGCACTGACAGCGTGCATTCGAACGGCCGGTCTCGGTTCGAGCGATCACCCAGGACGTCAACGGGGACTCGTTGACCGCTATACACTGCGCTCGTAGATAGCCCTCAGACGAGGCTCGGCCCTATGCCAAGGGCGCGGTTGGTCTTGACGATGGAGTCCGTCGCGTTCGTCACCGTTCCGGACAACGCGCGAATGGCGTCGATGGTGTCGGGAATGACAATCGCCTGGTTGTCCACCATGTACGCATAGAACAGTTCGTCCGCCTGCACGCGCAGCATGTCCGCCCAGAGGGCCACCTCATACAGATCCGCGTGCGGCCGGCCGCGGTCGGCCATCAGTTCTTTGACAGAGTTCAGCGCGACGAGTCCCTCACTGTGACGAATCAGCGCGATTCGCGACGAGGTTGTGAACGCCTCGAGCACTTCCTCCTTGCTGGCCTGCCGCGTCATCTGCACGGACCAGTAGTGCAGATGCGCCAGCGTCTGCGGAACCTTGACCGCCATGGTGACCACGTCGAGTTCCGGATCGACGCTCTGCGCGTCGGGACCCTGATGGCTCGGAATCCCCGGCTCCGGCACGAGCGTGTTCATGATGCCGCCCTCGTGGCTCTCCCATGGGTCCGTGGCACGTCGCAGCAGCGTGCCTCGTGCGCGCTGGAGCAACCCTGCGCGTTTCAACGCCGTCAGGGTCCGCACGATGGACGTCGTGTTGCACGAGACGACGCGCGTCGCATCGCGGTCGACGGCACTCCCGTAATTCGACTCGGCCACGAACGAATGGCCTGTCGCGGCGTGCGTCTCGCCGCCCTGAAGAATGAACTTGATATCCAGGCGCCGATACACGTCGACGTTCTTCGCGGCCACACGCTTGGGCGTACAGTCCACGACGACATCTGTCTCACCGAGCAGGTCGCCCAGGGTGCCATCGACGTCGAGACCCGCGGCTCTCATGTGTCCGGCGTGCTCATCGGTGGCGCCGAACAGTCGGAAGCCATTTCTGCGCGCCATGTGCGCGCGCCAGTCCGTGACAACGTCGGAGACGCCCGCGACGGTCATGTCATCCTGCTGCGCCACCGCGGCCGCGACGCGCTTGCCGATGACACCATAGCCATTCACAGCGACGCGAACCTTCTTCGACTCAGACATCGTCGGCTCCTTGCGTGAGGGCAGACGTAGTTAAGCACCCGCCTACAGATAGGGGCAGTGCAGGCCCGCCGCACTCCTGAGCGTATGCGGCAAGGGCATCAGGATCAAGACCAGGATGGCAAACGCGGCGTATCCGAGCCAGCGGCGGCCCGCAGTCACCGGCGTCAGATCGTTCAGCGGCGGTACGGCCCTGCCCGCGATGAAGAAGATCAAGATCGCCCACATCGTGAGTCCGGGCCAGACGAAGATCGCCAGCAGCACGAGGCTCCACATCGCCGCGGTGCTCACGACGTTGCCGATTCTGAACCCGAACAGCGCGTGCGCGATATGACCGCCATCGAGTTGGCCGATCGGCAGCAGATTGAGCGCGGTGACGAGCAGGCCCAACCAGCCGGCAAATGCGAGTGGGCTCAACTGAAGGATGTGCCCGTACTCCAGCGATGGCCCGATCGACAGCTTCGCGAGCAGCGCGAATAGGACCGACGATCCGACGCTCGTCCCGCCCATCATCGGCATGGCCGACACCGGCACGTTGCCAGACACGATCGAGGATGTTTGTAACCCGATGAGCAGTGCCGGCACCGCGACAGCCAGGCCGGCCAGCGGCCCTGCTACCGCGACATCGAAGAGCGCGCGTCGATGCTCCGTCGGCGACCGCATTTGAATGAAGGCGCCGAACGTCCTAAGCGCCATGGGTATCGGGATGAAGTAGGGGGGCGTGACCCGGATTCCGTGACGGCGGGCCATGAAGTAGTGGCCGAGCTCGTGAACGCCGAGGATGGCCATCAACGTGAGCGAGTACGGCAGCCCGGCGAAGAGTCCTGCGGGTTCTCGGATTACATTCACGCCCTGGTGCGCCGCACCGGCCCACGTCGTGGTGCCGACCGTGAGCGCAAACAACAGCCAATGCACCCACGGCCGGATGGGCCGCTCGCGGGCGGCTCGCTCGACGGCTGCGGGCATCAGGACGATCGTTGCCGGCGCGGTGTCGTCCTCCTGCAGCAACGGAACGGTGTCCTGACCCAGGGCGCTTCGCAGTCGCGCGTACGCCGCCTCGGCTGGTTGCGTCAATCGGCCACGGAAGATCTGCAACCCTTCGGGCTGCTCCGTCGCCACATCGACCCGCATCACCTCTCTTACGACTGCCGGCTGCTCGGCCTCTTGGAGCATCCGCGGTGCAGTCTCCTCGACCGTCGCGGCCTCACGGCCGCGGATCCCGACGAGCAGCCAGATGGACAGCAGCATCAACAGCCAGAACCACAGCGGACCCGCCAGCAGACCGCCCCCCGGCATCATGAAGAGCATCATCAGCGGCCATAACACGAGGAGCGACACTACTACCCACCACCACGTATCAGCCGAGTGCCTGTGGGCCATCGTTCTCTCCTGTGCTTCGCTTTGCCTGTCGTTGACGACTATCCGGTGAGGGTGGGCATCCACGCTGACGTCCTTCCCTCGTTATCTGCCCGGCCATGCGGTCGTCGTTGGCATATCGCATCGAGGTCCCTATTTCGCCATCCGCATGCGGATGATGTCGCTGACCAGAATGGTGGCGAGCCGAAGCATTCTCCTCGCGTGCGACCGTCCGAAGTCACCGTCACGTGCCCACGCGGGGTCGGCAAGGATCAGCGATCCAGCAATCGCGCTGACAAGGCTGATCGCGTCGTCGCTCGTCCACCTGGCATCACGGGCGCATAAACAGCTGATGCCGTAGCAGGCGCCTTCACGACACCCCTGCCACGTGACAGATATCGCGCTGCCTGACGACCGTAACCCTGAGTCGGAAATCTGGTACTGATGTCGGCGGTCCACCGGCGATGGCGGGAGCGACAACAAGCTGATGCCGTTCGGCTTCATGCCTGTTACGTGACAGGCCTGCCGCGCAGCGCACCGGCCGGCCGGCCCTGCCCTCGGGGCTTGGCGCCAGCCCCGCGTCTTAGTGCGGGAGAGTCCTTGGGAGGCACGTTACCTCCCCTCTGCGAGCAACGCCTTCATCTCGGCGATCTCGCGCTCCTGCGAGGAGATGATGTCCTCGGCGAGTTTCTTGACGCGGGGGTCGGTGATCGACGACTCTTGCGCCATCTGGATCGCGGCAGAGTGGTGCGGGATCATCGCCCGGATGAACTGCCGGTCGCCGACGCCCGCTTCGGCGCGCAGGAGCATCCAGCACCCTCCCAGGATCACGACCGCTGCCGCCCACACCCCCGCGTTCATCCTCTTGTTCGTGAACATCCCTGGCATCGTCACGAGCATGATTGGCAGCATGGATCCGGCCATCAGCCCGGTCATGTAGACGTTGCTAAGGTTGAAGTAGACGTTGGCCCAGCGGTCAGCCATTGCGTACATGATCATGAACATGACAGCGTAGGAGGCGGCCACCGAGATCCAGAGCATGAGCTACGGCCTGTAGGCGCCGTTGGCGGCGTGAGTTCCCGCGTTGTGCTGATGGTCCATGAGGGTCGTCTCCGTTCGTAAGCGCCTACTCTTCCGATGTTCCGGGCCGGCCACGCGGTGTCGCTAGGGCACGCGCCTGCCGACCAACTCCAGCAGTTCCTCGATCATCGTCGTCGCGTTCAGCTCTATTCGACGCACGCTCGGTTCTGTGTGCTCGCCAGCAGTCACGGCTGCTGCGTCGCCTGGGCTGCAGAGAACAGCGTCGTCGTGGGCGCCGGGCTCCGCGTGCCCGGTTCGTCGATCCAGTGACTGGCCGTGCCGGCGGCGTATCGCTGGTGCACCTTCCAGACTATGACCTCGCCCGACTTGGGATTGCATCCGATGAATCCGAACTCTGCGAACTCCCCGGGCGGGATGCTGGTCGTCCAGACGATAGACGTTACGCAGTCGCCGTGCGCTTGAGGGTGTGTGCGTCCCGGAAGGGCCCCGATCATCACGGGAACAATTGCCGACAAGGCCACTCGTGTCATCGAATGTCCTCGTACCTATGTGTCCCTATCCAAACCGAACGCCTGGGCCTCATCGTTTCGACCGCGTGCGACGACGCTGCGGCGCCGGCGAGCCGTGGCGGCCCCCAGCGCGGGTCAGCGTCGTCGCGTCCTGTTCACATCACCCGCGTCGACTGGGCTGCACCCAGCTCGACCACCTTCGCGACCATCTTCTCGACGTTGTTCTCCTTGACGGTGGTCGCCGTGATCACGACGCGAAGGCCGGTTCTGATGTCCTCCACCTTCATCGGCTTCTTGTCCTTGAGTACCTTCGTCTCCCGCGTGAGGTACACCGTCACGTCCTTGTTGTCCTTGTCCTTGAGCATCACGTGATCGGCAGCGGCCATGGTCACGGTGCCGAGCACTTTGTGGTCGTGGCCCTCGTGGGCCAGCACCTGCAGCGGGAAAACTGCCAACGTAGCGAATACGGCAAGCATCAATCGTCGAGTCATGGGTTGCGCTCCTTTTCTGTCACGGAAGCTGAATACAGACGCCTGCGCCGCTCCCGAAGTGCAGGCTCTGGCGACTTAGAACCACGTGCGAAGACCCACCGCCAGTCGCGTCCCGGCCACGTCCTCCCCGGCGGCTCGCGCCAGATCGGCGGTTCCAAAGAACTTGCGCGCCCAGACCACACCGACGTACGGCGCGAACTCACGCCGGAACTCGTAGCGCAGGCGCACGCCGATCTCGCCTTTGGATAACCCGGTGCCGATCAGACGTTCGCGGTCGGCACGGCCGTAGACTTCGAACTCCACAAGCGGTTGGAGGACGAGCCGGTTGGTGATGAGCAGGTCGTACTCGGTCTCGATACGGGCGTGCGCGCGTCCCGAGGGCTCGATGTACGCCGAAGCCTCGACCTCGAACCAATACGGCGCGAGGCCTTGGACGCCCAGTGCGAGAGCTGTCCGAGGCGTGTCGGGCAGCGGATCCAACCGCACGCCAGCCGTGACATCCCACCACCTGGCGATGGCACGTCCGTAGAGCAGGTTGACCTGCGCCTCCTCGGTGCGCCCACCGGCTCGGTCACCCTCGGTACTGAACCACAAGCGGTTCACGTCCTGGCCCACCCAGCCCTTCATGTCCCAACTGAACGCGTCGGAGCCGCCGCCCTTCTGCCATTCGAGCTGGTCGAAGAGCACGAAGTAGTTGATCGACGTGTCGTGCACGGTGTGGCCCTGTACGTCAGGAAAGGCGGCTTTCCGGTCGGCCTCCGTGACGGTCGGAATGAACGAGGGAAGCGCGGCCGACGGACCTTGATGCGCTGAGTGGTCTTCGGGCGGCGCAGTCGCTGCTGCCGACGGCGGGGCCTGATGCTGGTGTGCCGCTGGCGGCTGTTGGGCGTAGGCCACAGGTCCCACGCTCAACAGGAGCATGACGAGAAGGACGCCATGTGTGGATTTCATGACTGCTGGCCTTCCTCGACACGCACTTCCCGGAACATGCCGGCTTCCATGTGGAGCAACAGATGACAGTGATAGGCCCAGCGGCCGAGCGCGTCGGCCGTCACCCGATAGCTCCGACGGGTGCCCGGCGGCATGTCGATCGTGTGCTTCCGGACCTTGAACTTGCCGTCGGCATCTTCGAGGTCGCTCCACATGCCGTGCAGGTGGATGGGATGCGTCATCATCGTGTCGTTGACGAGCACGATCCGCACGCGCTCACCGTAGGTCAGTCGTATCGGTTCGGCCCCGGAGAACTTGATGCCATCGAACGACCAGGCGAAGCGTTCCATGTGACCGGTCAGGTGCAGCTCGATCGTGCGGGTCGGCTCACGACCATCGGGGTCGTCGAAGTCACTCGTCAGGTCCGCGTAGGTCAGCACGCGTCGCCCGTTGTCGCGCAAACCGATTCCCGGATCATCGAGCTTCGCGGATGGCGTCATCGTTTGCATGTCGACGAGCGGATTTCCCTCCTCGGAGACCGGGTGTGCCTGCATCGCGCCGCCCATGGCGGACATGTCGTGTCCCGCGTGGGGATCTGCCGGCGTGGCTGGCGTCTGCGGCATGGCATGGCCAGCGTGTGGGTCCTGCGCCGACGGGGGCGCGGGCTTGGGTGGCGGGGCCGCCGGCATGGCGTGCCCGGCGTGCGGGTCGGTGGTGGTTCCAGCGGCGCTTGGGGCCGCTTCCATCGCCCCCATGTCGTGGCCCATGCCCCCATGTCCCATGTCGACCATTGTCAGGACGGGCCGCGGGTCCGGGTCTGGCACCGGCGCCGAGAGGCCAGCGCGCGTGGCCAGTGTTCCCGCGGCAAACCCGGTGCGATCCATCGCCTGGGCGAAGATCGTGAAGGCATCGTGGCCGGAGGGCTCGACGATCACGTCGAAGGTCTCAGCCACGGCGATGCGGAACTCGTCGACCGACACCGGCCGCACGGGCAGTCCGTCCGCCGCCACAACGGTCATCTTCAACCCCGGAATCCGCACGTCGAAGTACGACATGGCGGACCCGTTGATGAAGCGGAGACGCACCTTCTCACCTGGCGCGAACAGTCCCGTCCAGTTGCCCCCCGGAGCGCGCCCGTTCATCAGGTACGTGTAGGTGTACCCGCTCACGTCGGAGAGGTCGGCGGCGCTCATGCGCATCTGACCCCACATCCGTCGCTCCGCCAGCGTGGCACCCAGCCCATGCTTGCGCACGTCCTCGATGAATGTGGTCAGCGTGCGCTGACGGAAGTTGTAGTAGTCCGACTGCTTCTTGAGCTTCTTGAAGACGCGCTCCGGCTGCTCATCCGTCCAGTCCGTCAGCATGACGACGTGCTCGCGATCGAACTGCACCGGGTCCGGGTCCCGCGGCTCGATCACGAGCGGGCCATAGACGCCTTGCTGCTCCTGAAAGCCAGAATGGCTGTGGTACCAGTAGGTGCCGTGCTGCTTCACCGTGAAGCGGTATCGATACGACTGGCCCGGGTGGATGCCGGAAAAGCTGAGTCCAGGAACGCCGTCCATGTTGGCGGGCAGCAGGATGCCGTGCCAGTGAATCGACGTGTCATCGTCGAGGGCGTTGGCGACGTTCAGCGTGACCGTGTCGCCTTCCTTCCAGCGAAGCAGCGGTCCCGGCAGGGAGTCGTTGATGGTCAGCGCCGTCCGCCGTGCGCCTGTCAGGTTGACCTCGGTTTCGCCGATGCGTAGGTCGAATTCCCTGCCGGATAGAACGGTCGATTCCTGGCGCTGCCGGGATTGCGCCCACGCGGGCTGCCGCAACAGGCCGACGCTGGCAGCAGCGCCACCGATGGCAAGCCCTTTCACGAACGTCCGCCTCGATGGCCTGAAAGCGGAACTCAATCGTTGATCACGAGCAAACATGGACATGTCTCCTGACATGAAAGCCAACGCGTTACTGATGCTTGTGCGCGGGCAACGGCAGAGGGGGCGGCGCGTTTTCGCCCGCTAGAAACCGCCGCGCCTCTTCCTCGTCACGGACCGCCTGAGGATTCCTCGGATTCATCGCTTCCATCCGAGCAACGTCGTCCGCAGTCAATGACGGGAGCCTGCGGATGAAGTGCACCAGTCCCCAACTGCCGCGTTCACCTTCCGGCGTGCCGGTGCCCCATGCGGGCATGCCAGTCAGGCGGATGCCGTTCTCGATGATCGAGAACAGCTCGCCGTCGGTCAGTTGCTGCGTACGCGCCGCCCGCATGTCTGGTGCGGGTGGATAGAAGCTGCGCCCCATCTCCGTATTGCCACTCCCATCGTTTGCGTGACAGGCGGCACAGTGGTCGGCGAAGTGTGCAAGTCCCTCTTCAAGGACTTCAGGTGTCGCCTCGACCGGGTTCACCGCAGCCCGCACGGAGCTGGGCGTCGCGAGCCGACGCATCCCGAGGGCGATCGACGTCTCGATGCCACTTGGCGCGACGCGGGTGCTGAGGCCCCTGCTGGCGATCGAGTAGGCGACGAGGCCGCCTCCGACGATCGCAACGCCGACGAGCAGCAGGAAGGCACGGAGTACGGCCTTCATGAGATGAATCCCTTCGCAAAACGCGGACGGGCCAGAAGTGCCGCCGCGGTGACCGACGATCTAGATGGGAACGAGACGATGCGCCGGGACGGCGCTCAGGCGAGACGGATCAGATCCGCAATGCGAGCGGAGCCCTTGTGGGCGCGGGTGGTGCGGTCGGCGGACTCGATGGTGACAGCGCGTGCGCGGCGGGAGGCAGATGGAACGACGCCACCTCGACGGAGGGTGCCGCCCCGAGCGCGTTCGCGCCGCTGCGTTCGGCGTTCAGGCCGGCCGTCGACGCGACCTCTCCATCGACACAGCAGTTGCTGCACGTGGCGACGAGACGAGTGTCCGACGACTCGTGGTTTGTCGACGAATGCGATACGGCTCCGGCCGACTGCGTGGCGGCCGCGCCGTGGTGCGCGTGCGACGAGGCGGCAGGAACAGCCGCCGCCGCCGAGTGGGCGCCATGTCCCGCATGCGCCTGGCTCGTCTGAGCTGCCGCTGTCACCGGGCTCTCGACACAGAGAGCCATGCACGCCGCGAGCACCGCCGGAGATCCGGACAGCGCCAACGCAACCGCGAGGCTGGTGAGTCGATGCGCCCAAGACACCACGTTCCGAGTATACGCGACGTTGAAAGGGCGCGCGAGCGGGGCAGTTGCCAACCCAACTCCGATAGACATCACAGTCCCTGGCGCCTCAGTCGCAGGGCATTGCCGATCACTGACACCGAGCTCAAGGTTATGGCAGCGCTTGCGATGATCGGGCTGAGCAGCAGGCCGAACACGGGATACAACACACCGGCCCCACCGGCCCCTACCGGGACGCTGCAGAACTCGCCCAGCCGCCACACAGCGGCAGCGCAGGAATCGCCACGCGAGCACCAGCAGCAGCATCCCGATCCGCCGATGAAGGACTGAGCGCGTGATCACTTTGCGTCAACGTGTGACCCCCATAGCCGCGACGTCAATCGCCGCATGCGGAACACGCTGATCGCGGATCGGGCAGGGTGCGGCTTTCGCGGCATTCGCCCAGCAATGGCGCGGGGGCCGGACACCGGTGGCGTGGTGGCCTCGGCTTCTATGCACGAGACGCGAGGTAGGCCACGACGGCGTATCGAGCGAACTTCCCCAGTGCCACGTACAACGAGAAGACACTCAACCGAATCCGAGCCGCGCCGGCGAGGGCCACGAACGCGTCCCCAATCACGGGCACCCACGAGAACAGCAATGTCACTGCACCGTATCTTCGAAACAGCGAAGCGCCACGCGCGTGCGCGACCACCGCGTCCTGGAATCGCCGCGCGAAGAGTCGCCGTGCCAGGGCGTAGGTCGTGCACGCTCCCAGGTAATTGCCCAGGGTAGCGACCGCAACGGGCAACAGCACTGCATCACGGGAGCGTACCACCACCAGTAGCGGCACCTCGGACGGCAGTGGAATCAATGTCGCGGCGAGAAACGCACTGACAAACAGCGTCGCGTAAGCGAACACGGCTCAACCAACGCGGCCGACGACGATCTTCAACACGTCCCCATCCCTGCCCCACGTGTGCCCAGCTTGCCACCGACGCGGGCCAATCGCGCACGTCTCATGCGTTCGCGATTCACAAACGCACCCGCCGCAGCCGCAGCGCATTGATGATCACCGACACGGAACTGAACGTCATCGCGGCGCTCGCCAGGATAGGGCTGAGCAGCAGGCCGAATGCGGGGTACAGGACGCCCGCGGCCACGGGGACGCCAAGCGCGTTGTAGACGAACGCGAAGAACAGGTTCTGGCGGATGTTGGCCATCGTGGCGCGACTGAGACGGCGCGCACGCACGATACCACGCAGGTCGCCCTGCACCAGGGTCACCGCAGCGCTCTCCATCGCGACGTCTGTGCCGGTGCCCATCGCGATGCCCACGTCGGCGCGCGCAAGCGCGGGCGCGTCGTTGATGCCGTCACCCGCCATCGCGACCCGCCGTCCCTGCGCCTGCAGACGCGCGATCACGTCGGCCTTGCCCTCCGGCAGCACCTCGGCTTCGACCTGATTGATGCCGACGCTGCCCGCCACCGCCTACGCCGTCACGCGGCTGTCGCCCGTCAGCATAACGACGTGCAGCCCTTCCCCATGCAGGGCGCGGATGGCTTCTGGTGTCGTGGCTTTCACGCGGTCCGCCACGCCCACGAGCCCGGCGGGCCGACCGTCGATGGCAACGAACATCACCGTTTCGGCCTGGCGCCGCTTCTCGTCGGCTAGCGTGACGAGATCGTCCGGCACGCCGCCCTCATCTGCCAGCATTGTCACGTTGCCGACAGCGACGCGGCGCCCGTCCACGATGCCCCTGACGCCCTTGCCGGTCACGGACGCAAAGTGGTTCACCTCTCCGAGCAGGACCCCACGATCGCGCGCTCCCGAGACAATCGCCTCGGCGAGCGGGTGCTCACTCACGTGCTCGACGCTCGCGACCAGGCGCAGGAGTTCGTCCTCGGACAACCCGCGCGGCACCACGGACGTGAGCGCTGGCTTGCCCTCCGTGAGGGTGCCCGTCTTGTCGACGACGACGGTATCGACACGCTCCAGCACCTCCAGCGCCTCCGCGTTCCGTAGGAGCACGCCGAGTTCGGCACCCTTACCGGTGCCGACCATGATCGACATCGGCGTCGCGAGTCCGAGCGCACACGGGCACGCGATGATCAGGACGGCCACGGCGTTGACGAGCGCATGGGCCATACGCGGTTCGGGGCCGTACAGGCCCCACACGGCGAACGTGACCATGGCGACGAGTACCACCGCCGGCACGAAGTACCCGGACACGGTGTCGGCGAGGCGCTGAATAGGGGCACGCGATCGTTGCGCGTCGCTGACCATGCGGACGATTTGCGCGAGCAGCGTATCGGCGCCGACGCGCTGCGCTTCCATCACGAACGCGCCAGTGCCGTTGACGGTGCCGCCGGTCACCTTCGCATCCGCGCCCTTCTCCACGGGAATCGGCTCACCCGAGACCATGGATTCGTCGATGGTCGTCGTGCCCTCCAGGACGACGCCATCGGTGGGCACGCGCTCTCCCGGACGCACACGTAACCGATCGCCAACATGCACCTGCTCGAGCGGCACTTCGGTCTCGCTCACATCAGCACCGATCCGTCGCGCGACCTTCGGCGCAAGGCCGAGCAGGTTCTTGATCGCCGCGCTCGTCCGACTGCGTGCACGAAGTTCGAGCACCTGCCCGAGCAGGACCAGCACGACGATGACCGCAGCGGCCTCGAAGTACACTCCGACCTGCTCGCCATGCGTCTGGAACGACGTCGGAAACACCTGCGGCGCGACCGTCGCGACCACGCTGTACGCATACGCCGCGCCGACACCCAAGGCGATGAGCGTGAACATGTTCAGGTGCCGGTTGATCACCGACGCCCACCCACGCACGAAGAACGGCCATCCACCCCACAGCACGACGGGCGTGGCCAGCAGCAACTGCCCCCAGTTCAGCCACGCTGGAGGAATGACGTGCATCAGGGGCTGCCCCGGAATCGACTCCGCCAGCATGGCCACCAGGATCGGTGCCGTCAGGAGGAGCGACCAGATGAATCGCCGCGTCATGTCCTCGAGTTCGGGATTCCGATCCTCGAGCGTGACCGTCCGTGGCTCGAGCGCCATGCCGCAGATAGGGCACGCGCCGGGGCCACCCCGCACGACCTCGGGATGCATCGGGCACGTCCACTCGGTGCGCGTCGCCGGTGCGGCGGACGTGGGCTCGAGCGCCATCCCGCACTTCGGGCACGTGCCCGGCCCCATCTGACGCACCTCAGGGTCCATCGGGCACGTGTACTCGCGCGTGTCCGTTCCCACAGACGGTGGCGTGACTGGGCCTGACCGCGTCGCGGCGACGTAGGCATCCGGGTTCGCCGCGAACTTCTCCTGGCACGACGCGGTGCAGAAGTAGTACGTCGTGCCGCGATGCTCCTGCTGACCAACCGCGTCAGTGGTGAGGATCTGCATGCCGCAGACCGGATCGATCACGTGCTGGGCGTCGCGCGTGCTGGGAATGGCCATCGTGGTCCTCTTGATGGCGGGACCGGTGGCGAACCGGCCCCGCATCCCTGCTACTTGATGTACTGAGTCGGGTTGGCGTCGAACTTCGCCTTGCACGCAGTGGAGCAGAAGTAGTAGGTCTGCCCCTGATACTCACTCCTCGCTGCCGCCTTCGCGGGCTCCACGGTCATGCCGCACACGGGATCCGTCACGGTGCACCTCCTTGTACTGTCGCCGCCGTCTCCACGCAGCGCCAGCGTTCCCAATTTAGCGCTTGCGCGATGCGCTTGCGCGATGCGCTTGCGCGATGCGCTTGCCCGGCACCTCTCGTAAACTTACTGGATGCCCTTGCTCGGTGCACGTCATGCGGTGAGCGTTGCTGCGGCCATCGCCGCGGGAGTTGCTGCGCTGTCGGCGTTGTCATCGGAAGAACGCCAGGCCAATTGGCTCGGTCCGGTTCGCACCGTCTCCAGTCCCGCTGCGTCCAGCAGCGCCCAGCCACAGTTGCACTCGTCTGCGAGAGGAGTGTTGTTGAGCTGGGTCGAACGACGAGGCGCCACAGCCACCTTGAAGTTTGCCGAGCACGATCGCGGACGCTGGAGCAAGGCTGCAGCCGTGGGGTCTGGCGACAACTGGTTCGTCAACTGGGCCGACGTGCCATCGGTCATGCGGATGGCCAACGGCACGCTGGCGGCCCACTGGCTGCAGAAGAGTGGTTCCGATCCGTATGCGTACGACGTGCGAATCACTTACTCGACTGATGACGGGCGCACATGGGCGTCGTCGTTCACGCCGCACCATGACGGCACGCAAACCGAGCACGGCTTCGCCTCGCTCTTTCAGATGCCGGACCGCGGCCTCGGCGTGATCTGGCTCGACGGGCGGCACACAGCCGCCGCTGCCGGCCATCAGCAAGGGCATGCCGCACCTGCCGGAGCGATGACCATCCGTTTCGCGACCTACGATCTCGCGTGGACGCAGGTCATCGATACGCCCGTCGACCAGCGCGTGTGTGACTGCTGCCCGACGACTGCGGCGGTCACGAGCGACGGACCGATCGTCGCGTTCCGCAATCGGACCGAGGATGAAGTGCGCGACATCGTGGTGTCCCGGTTCGACGGTGGTCGATGGACGGAACCGGTTGCCGTTCATGCCGATGGGTGGAAGCTCGCGGCGTGCCCGGTCAATGGCCCGATGCTCAGCGCACGCGGGCGACAGGTGGTCCTGGCCTGGTTCACGGCGGTTGGCGACGTCGGCCACGTCTACGTGGCGTTCTCGAATGATGCCGGGCGTACGTTCGGGGAACGCGTCCGAGTAGACGACGTCGCCTCTCAGGGCCGGGTGGACGTCGAGTTGCTGCCGGATGGGTCCGCTGCAGCAGGTTGGATCGAGCTGAAGGATGGGCGCGCCGCCTTCATGGTTCGCAGGCTCTCGCCAAACGGGACACGCAGTCTGCCGGTGCAGGTCGCCGCCCTGGAAGGCTCACGGACCAGCGGGTACCCAAGGATTGCCACGTCTGGCGGAGACTTGGTGTTCGCCTGGACAGACACCGCGGGCGGAAGCGCGGTTGTGCGGACCGCGGCGGCCGCCCTTCAGATACCGGAAACACACCGATGAAGCTGCTCAGCACATTGCTCTGCCTGTCATGGATGGTCGGCGCTCTCGCCCCCGCGTCGGTAACACTGTCGGTCTCGCCCCCTCGGGTCGATGTGCTGCGTGTGCCTGATGGCGGAATTCAGCCCGACGTCGCGGTTGACGCGGCCGGCGTGCTGCACCTCGTGTACCTGGCAGGACCTCCTGGGAGTGCTGACGTCTTCTATACGCACTCGCGGGATGGCGGCCGCACCTTCGCGAGGCGCGTGCGGGTCAACAGCCAGTCTGGCAGCGCCATCGCCATGGGCACCATTCGCGGGGCGCAGCTCGCACTCGGGCGTGATGGCCGCGTGTACGTCGTGTGGAACGGCTCGAATACGGCCGAACCGAAGCCGCCCGCCCGCGATGGTCAGCAATCAGGAATGCCCCTGCTGTACGCCCGCTCCGCGCCCGGCGGCGCAGCCTTCGAACCGCAGCGGAACCTGATGACAGCCACGCGCCACCTCGACGGCGGCAGTTCCGTGTCGGCCGACGAGGTGGGCAACGTGTTCGTCGCGTGGCACGGAAATGCGCTCGACGGCCCCGAGGGCGAGCAGGCACGGCGTGTGTGGCTCGCGCGCTCCGGCAATGACGGTGCCGCGTTCTCACCGGAGGTCGCCATCTCACCTGCCGAGAACGGCGCGTGCGGATGTTGCGGTCTGCGCATCGCGGCATCTGGCGGCGACGTGCATGTGCTCTACCGCGCTGCGACCCAGATGGTCCATCGTGACATCTACGCGCTGCGGTCGTCGGATCGTGGACGTACGTTCGCTGCGCGCAAGATCGACGAGTGGGAGATCGGCGCGTGCCCGATGTCGAGCATGACGATCGTGCCGGGGGACGACACGATGTATGCCTGGGAACACGACGGTCGTGTCGCGTTTCGCGGCGGCGACGCACGGCCGACCGAGCCGGCGTTTCCCGACACGCAGGACGCAAGTGCGCGCCGCAAGCATCCACGCCTCGCCGTCAACAAGGGCGGCACCGTGCTCATGGCCTGGGCGACCGGCACCGGCTGGAACAAGGGTGGCACCGTCGGCTGGCAGTTCTTCGCCAACGGCGCCCCCGCAGGCGAGATAGAGTCGCGTGAAGGTCTGCCGGTGTGGAGCTTCCCCGCCGTAGCCGCCGTCGGTGATCGATTCGTCCTGCTGTACTGAGTTGCTGGCCAGCATTCACGCGGTGCGTCCACCGTAGAGGAGGCCCCATCTACCCCGTTCTCTTCCGCATCGGCGAGTTCGAGATCACCAGCTTTGGCGTCCTCGTCGCGTTGGGCGCCCTCGCCGGCCTCTGGGTGCTGCGACGGGAGCTACAGCGATCGCGGCTACCCGGCGAAGCGATCGATGCGGCGTTGTTCGGCGTCGTCGGCGGGCTGTTGGGCGCCAAGCTGCTGTGGACGATCGAACACCTGGGCGAAGCGCCGGCGCTCGACCTGCTGCTGAGTCGCGGTGGCATGAGCTGGTTCGGCGGCTTCGCCGGCGGCCTGCTGACGGGCCTGTCGTACCTCCGGTGGCGGAACCTGCCCATCGTCGCGGTGCTCGCTGCCGCGACGCCAGCGCTGGCGATCGGCCATGCCATCGGGCGCGTCGGGTGCCTGCTCGTTGGCGATGACTACGGCACCCCGACGGACCTGCCGTGGGGCATCGCCTTTCCTGAAGGACTTCCGCCGACAACGGTGCCGGTGCATCCCACGCAGATCTACGAAGCGCTCGCGCTCATCCCGGTCGCGTGGCTGCTCCTGCGATGGCGTCGGCAGGATCGTCCCGACCAGGTCGTGCTCGGCGGCTACCTGCTGATGACCGGTTCCGTGCGCTTCGCGATCGAGTTCCTCCGCGTGAACGAGCGCATCGTCGCGGGGCTCTCCGTCGCGCACCTGGCGTCGCTCGCGGCCATACTCGTGGGCTGCGTGCTCGTTTGGCGGCGGCGAGTTGCTCTTCCCTGAACATCCCAGGCCCTGACGCGCCGCACAGCAAGCAATCCTCTCCCGCTCTGGAGGGCATCCCAGTCGGCACGAAGGCCACCGTCGCGCCGCGCCCATCGGGACGGGCCGTGGACAACGTTCCCACGCTCGGGCCAACGGGCGTCAATCGAATGCGTGCCGTCAGGCTGATGCCAACGTGCGAATGCTCATCCGGCGCGCGCGTCCGAGGGCGACGCCGACAGAGGCCTGCCATTTCCTGCATCAGCGCTGCTCACTGCAAGTCAACGCCGGAACCGCCCACACGGCGAGGGTCACATCACAGGCGAGTACTTGACCGACCGATTTGGTCGGAATTACCATTTCACCGCGACTGAGACTCGGTCTCAGCTACCTCGAATCGCCGCGGCAAGATGGCTTCGGCCAGGCCAGATCCTCTGTCAGGAACTTCCGTCATGCGACAGCCCGTTTTCGCGTCCCTCCTTGTATGTCTCGCCGCGGTGCCGCCCGCCCCGACGGCGGTCCTTCTGTCCGCACAAGCCGCCACCACGTCAATTGCCGGGCCCCAAACCGGCGTAGTGCGTGGACGGGTAACGGACGCCAGCGGCGGAGCCATCGCGCGCGCACGGGTGACGGTCCTCAGAGAGGGCGGCGGGACAGCCTCTACCGCGACAACGAACGAGGACGGAGAGTTCGTTCTTTCCGCACCAGCGGGCAACTACACGGTGAGGGTGAGCGCAGACGGCTTCGCGGATGCCACGCAACGTATTGCTGTCAGGGAGGCGGGCACCACCACTGCCGACCTGATGCTGCAAGTCGCCGGCGTGCGTGAATCGGTCAACGTGGGGGCGGCGCCGGGCTATTCAGTCCCTGCCGTCACGTCTGCCACGCGAACGCAGACGCCGCTGCGCGAGGTCCCACAGTCGGTCAGCGTCGTTTCTCGGGCGCTCATCGACGACCAGCGGATGAGCAGCATGGCCGACGTCGCGCCGTACATGCCGGGCGTGGGCTTCGCCCAAGGCGAGGGTAATCGCGACACACCGATCTTGCGCGGCAACAGCACGACCGCGGACTTCTTCGTCGATGGCGTCCGCGACGATGCCCAGTACTTCCGGGATCTCTACAACGTGGACCGCGTGGAGGCATTGAAGGGGCCGAACGCCATGATCTTCGGCCGCGGTGGCGTGGGCGGCGTGATCAACCGTGTGACGCGGCACGCCGACTGGGGCACGGCCCGCGAGGCATCCCTGCAGGTCGGCTCGTGGAACAACAAGCGGTTCACCGCCGACGTCGGGCAAGGTGTGAACGACATCATCGCCGTCCGTGCGACGGGTGTGTACGAAAACTCCGACTCCTACCGGAACGGCGTCACGCTGGAGCGCTACGGCGTCAACCCCACTGCCGCATTCCGACTTGGCGCCGACACCACGGTGCGAGCCGGGTACGAGTTCTTCCACGACGCACGCGTCGCCGACCGCGGCGTCTCCTCGTACGCCGGTCGTCCTGTCGAGACCGGACCGGGCACGTTCTTCGGCGATCCGGACCAGAGCACGTCGGACGCCACCGTGCACCTGCTGTCAGCGGTGCTCGAACACCGCGTCGGCTCCCGTGTGACGGTGCGGAACCGCACGAGCTTCGGCAGCTACGACAAGTTCTACCAGAACGTGTTCCCGGGCGCGGTGAACGCGTCGGCCACGAGCGTCGCTATTTCCGCGTACAACAACGCGACCGCACGCCAGAACGTCTTCAACCAGACCGACGTGATCGTGCTGGCGCGCACGGGCCGCTTCGGCCACACGTTGCTGGCCGGCACGGAGTTCGGCCGTCAGCACACGGAGAACTTTCGCGAGACGGGCTATTTCACGGATCTGGGCCCGAACATTACGAGCATCCAAGCCCCTCTGAGCGCGCCCACCATCTCCGCACCGCTCACGTTCCGCCAGAGCGCCACCGACGCCGACAACGACAGCGTCGCGACCGTCGCTGCGGCCTACGTGCAGGACCAGATGGCGGTGACGTCCCGCCTGGACGCCATCGTGGGTCTGCGGTTCGACAGTTTCCGCGCCCAGGTGGCGAACAACCGCACCGGCGCGGAATTCGCCTCCCGTGACAATCTGGTGTCCCCGCGACTCGGTGTGGTCTACAAGCTGCTGCAGCCGCTGTCGCTGTATGGCAGCTACACCCAAACGTACCTGCCGCGGGCCGGCGAGCAGCTCGCGTCGCTGTCGATTACGAACCAGGCACTGGACCCCGAGGAGTTCCGCAACTACGAGGTCGGCGCCAAGTGGGAAGTGCGGCCGTCACTGTCACTGACAGCCGCAGCGTACCGGCTCGATCGCGGGAACGTCGCCCTTCCCGATCCCAGCGACCCGACGCGTTCCATCCTCGTTGACGCCCAGCGCACTCGGGGCCTCGAGATCGGGTGGACTGGCACCCTGACACGCGCCTGGAGCGTGGCAGGTGGGTACGCGTTTCAGGATGGCGAGATCACGCGCTCCCTGTCGTCGACGGCACAGGCCGGCGCACTGCTCGGACAATTGCCGAAGCATTCCTTCTCCCTGTGGACCAAGTACGCGATGACCGCGCGGCTGGCCGGGGCGATCGGTATCGTGCAGCGAGGCGCGGTCTTCACGTCCACGGACAACCTGGTCACACTGCCGCGGTACACGCGCGTCGATGCCGCCGTGTTCTATGACGTAACCCCGAAAATCCGCGCGCAGCTGAACCTCGAGAACATGTTCGACGAGCGGTACTTCGTCAGCGCGCACAGCAACACGAACATCACGCCTGGCGCACCACGAGCCGTGCGGCTCGCGCTGACCACGCGCTTCTGAGAGCAGTCTCGATCCGAAGCGTTGATTGGCTCTGTGGCTGCTCGAGCGCCGATCGTTCGGAAGGGCGACGGAGCGCAGCGGTGCTCGCGTGACGGGCACCGCCTGTCTCCGTACGAGCAGAACACGCAGCAATCGCCCTTTGCGGGGCGAAGCACCTGATGGCATGCGGCGCATTCGTGGAAGACCACGCAGCAATTCGTCGGCATCACCTCCACCGTGACGACGCCGCACTGCGGACATCGCAAGCGAACATGCAACCCGTCGTTCTCGCCCACCTGCTCACCGTCCCATGATGACTCTCCCACGCTGGATGCGAGTCATTTGCGCTGCCGTAATCTGCGGCGCGGCCACAATCACCTCGGCTTCGAAACCGCTCTGCTCCGCTACTGCCTTTGCGATCTTGTCAGGTGTCGTTACCGTCGCGTCGTAGGTGATGATGGCGCGCGCACGCGGATGATTGACTTTCGCCGCCCTCACGCCATCGATCTTCCGCACTCGCACTCGACTCGAGCAGCGCAGGCGCCGCACGCCATCCCTTCGATCTTGAACTCGCACGTTGCGCCAACGGCGGCAGGCTTCCGCTGCTCGGCGGCAGGCGAGCCGACTCCCAGGATACCCAGCAGTCCCATTGGTCCACACGACAGGCGCATACTGCCACTCTCCTAGCTCGAACCCGCCTACGCGTTGAAGCGGCTTGACGGTCACGCTCCCGACTAACGCTACGTCTCCACAGCAGTGAAACCAGCCTGGCCGACTGCGTCTCTGAGCTGCAGCTCCTTCACTCGGCCGGGCTCGTAGTGGACGACCACATGCTTCTGACGCACCTTGGGCTTCACGTCGCGGACGCCGGGAACCGCAC
>VFQN01001406.1_pt1 | contig 40481 bp, 63 predicted proteins | sample 3512371 | NCBI WGS metagenome assembly VFQN01 (sample SAMN10412370, study PRJNA504923) | tailings metagenome | isolation source: Replicate 2 from Balatoc abandoned mine | place: Philippines: Itogon, Benguet | collected 2017-08-28 | reverse complement strand
CGCAACAACTTTAGCCCTCCGCTCAAAGGGTTCCCCTTTATCGCTTCGGTGATGTTAATCGCTTCGGTGATCGATCGTCCCATGCAGCCCCGCGACAACTTTAGCCCTCCGCTACCACGATGAATCGTGGGTCGCTTCGGTGACAGACGCGGCGAGCCTCTCCCCGGCCCAAGCCCAGTGCCGAAAAGCGGTTTTTTCGCCGTGTCCCATGCAGCCACGCGACAACTTTCTGCCCTACGCTGATTAGAAATTCTAATCGCTTCGGTGACCGGCGGAACTCGCCGCCTGGACACCAAGCACGACTGTTACCTAGTGCACGGCCAGGGTGAGACGCAAGCTTGCTCCACGCCCAGCATGCGGTGGCGGATGGGACACCCTCCCTGAAAGGTCTGCCGGTCAGCGGCGTCAGGTCGGTTGCCTGCCGCAGAGCCACAGGCAGGCATCACCCGCACGCCACCACTGCCACAGCGGCCGACGGGACACGTATCCAACCCCCTACCCCAGCTCTGCACCCACACGCCTACCGCCCCGTCGGCCACCCATACTGTGCAGCAACACCCGCCTCACCTCGAGGGGTGTAGCACGCTGTGAGCTCCGCATGCCGCACTGCATGCCGTACTACAGCCCGCGTCGTACAGGTGTAGCGTCAACATCCGCAGCCGGCGCCAATACTGCCGCGCGTTGCTGTCGCGCAGTCCGCCTCGCGTACCACCTCTTCCTCACCCGGGGCCTGCCGCACACTCCCCAGCCGGACCGTGCAGGCCACCCTCCGCTTGCCGCCGACGCCACCGTGGAACAGCCGCTCTCGCCGCGCTTGGCAGCAGGGACCTGAGGCACGGCATGGCAAACCCACACAGGACACCCTTGCAGCTTGCGCCTTGCACCAGTCCCGCGCTTTAAGGTGCCAGCAAGTGCGTCCAGTGGTCGGCCGAGGTTTTCCAATGCAGGATCCGTGCAGACAACGTGCAATACGAGCGCCGGAGCGTCTAAAAGGGGAGTTGCGGGAATTGAACCCACGACCTCTCGCACCCTAAGCGAGAATCATACCACTAGACCAAACTCCCTCGGATGAGGGGGAGGGCAGTACTGCCCGTACACGTGGTACATTGCTGTACACCGCTATCGGCCCAAACGACGAGCGTGGGGAACCCGGCCCTGCTACCAGGCGCTCCAGCAGGCACGAACACAAGGCGAGACCAGCAGGGAGGGGGTGGCCTGCCCCACCGGGCAGGGGGGGCCGGCGTCACCCACATCCACCCAGAGCACGTGGCACAGCTTTGAATCAGGGCACAGGCGCTGAGGGACCAACCCTGGCCAGCTTACCGGACGGCAGCACGAACAGCTGAGCAGACCTGCCAGCTGCTACGGCCAGGGAAGCACACCCGAGCTATATGCCGTCCCGCCCGCTCACCGGGATTCAAGCAGAGGTACGTGGGGGTTGCAGACTGACCACGCGACGTGTAGGGAGGATGCGGGAAGCTTCAAGGCGCAAGGATGAAGGGACCCTTGGGCCAAGGTCTGGAGGGAAGGCAAAGCGCAGCGTTAACAGGGCCTTGTAACGACGCGCCCGAGTAATAAAAAGACTTCTTGTCAGTAACTTGGAACAATGTTAAGCTATACATGAGTAATGCAGAAGGCATCGGACTCTGCGACAATCAGCCATGGGCTCGCTTGGGCTTTGCCCGTCACCGTTGCTGGACAGGCGCCAGGAAGACCGTGATGCGTGGTTAGCAGACAGCCGAACTAAACGCATCTGCAATGGCCTCACGTATGCGTAGGCTGAAGCGACAAGGGATTCCGGAACAGCCGTTGGCGGTCACAAGGTTGGTGTCGCTGTTTGGCCACGTCAGGCCGCGCGGCTTCACTCCAGCGCCCAACCTGCTTCTTGGTTCGGGTAGAAGACTTCAAAAGGAGTAATATTTGGAGTTGATGGGCGCCCACGGAAGCAGCAGGCTGTCGGTCGTGGCGAGCGGAGACGCCGCAACGCCGCATCGTTTAGTGCAGGCGAAAGCTGGGCGAGTCCCGACGTTAACCACTGACACTGAGGCCCCACAACAGTAAATGGGCCGCCAAGAGTGCGATAGAGGCGACGCGCGGCAGCGTAGTAGGTGGGTCGTCATGGTATCAAGAAGCATACCACCGACACAGGATAACTACATGGCTCGAACCCGGAAGGCATGCTTGGGTAATTAATGTAATAGCGCAAGACAAAAGGCGCGTGCAATCAGTGGCCAGGCACACAGGTTATACTCAATCCTCCAAGGACTCGTCGTACGTGTCATGCAGACGGCGGTGATCGACCACATCCGTATGCGGTGATGCATGTGGCCGTTGTAGGTGCCATCACTTTCGCATATGAACCCAACCACAAAGTGGGACGCTCCTCATGGGCGCTCTCGCCTCCTGCTGCTAGGAGTGCCGCAACGTGCTGCATGTCCAAATTGCACGTCTGCGCTGCCTGGCCTCTGCCTCCTAGCTACAGTACCGTATGTGGGGCTGGTGGGTGTGGTACGACACCCCGACGGGAAGGGGTCCCCCTGTAAGGAAACCACACCAGGCCAATGTCCAGTATGCTTGTGCACGGGGGCCTCCCCCAGAGCCCCGCCTCTATCTGCTGCTGCCAGCGGACCTGGAGCTTTGGGCGCCCCATCGCAGCAGGACTGCATTGTCTCGGCTTTCCTTGCCACCTTGGTCACCTGCCTGCCTGCCAGAGCCCCAGCCACGCCCACACGAGATAGCTGGTATACAAGACCGGGCCCGGCCGTGGGGAGCATCAGAACCTTCTGGGAAACAGGGGGAGCGCTTGCTTGGTGGCCAGTTTTTGGTGTCATGAGTGGCCCTCAGATGTCAGAATGCTGCTCAGGCCCCTGCCTCATCGTATCCTGCAATACTGGCCCCACCTGCCCCATAATTTACACACACGTGCCTGCACGTGCCCTGCAATTTCAACGTCCGGCAGGCAGTCGGTGCTACCCCCCCGGGCACCCGCAACCAGGGTTGACCTCCGCTGACCACCTCCACCGCTGCGCAGCACAACCAGAGTAGCAGACGCCCGAAGGTGCACCAGCAGATGGCTATGGCCAGGCGGGAGGCCTGCGAAGTTGGGGATTGCCACTGGGACCCCGCTGCGCTGCCCTGACCCACACACACTGCTGCACCGTGCAAAACGCCTGGGCATTTCACCGACCAGAGCACACGTTCTCCCTCGGCAGGCCGGGGCCGTTCACCACCCTTCTGGCACGCCAGACAGTACCGCTTCACGTTTTGTCACCAGTGGCGCCAGGTGAGACCACGTGCTTACCCCCATGTACACACTTGGCTAGCGCACCGTTTGAGGAAAACACCTCCCAGTGGGGGTGTTGCGTCGTACACCCCAGCCACCGGCCCGAATGCACTCCAGTCCTTGGTGCCAATGCGTCCCCTACATCGTAGGCCTATTAGCGTACTGTTCCCGTGTACAGCGTGCCACCAGGTGCCACCGAAGTAGTTCATATTTGCGTGCAGTGCCAAACTAGCAGCTGGGATGTCTGGCTAGAGGGGCCCTGAAGGTTTCACTGCTGTCCTGACTGCAACCTGTCTCCTGGCCTCGGCAGCTTCCGCCTGCATCCGCGGCCTGGGCCCTCCGTACCCAGGGTGGTTACAGCTTGACTCTCGGGACAGCCATCGATCATCCAAAAGCCATAGGCTCATTCGCAACTTGGTTTCGCGCTGCTGCTTCTCGGGACAGGCGTCGCAGGGGCACGCGCGCACCCACGCGAAGACACGCGACCCTCACGCGACAAACTTGCCCTGCATCGGAACAGACAGCAGCAGTCTTCTTCGCAGTCCCAACAGCTTCTTTACCATATCTCGCATACACTCATAACAGGGTAATGCACCTTTCGCCCCCGCGCCTCGCCAATAGACCCGAGGCCGCACCGGCCGACCGTGGACACCCTCCAGCCGCGTTCAAGGAACAGCTGTTGCTTCCCGCGGCCCCATCAACCGACGGCCCGCGCCTCCTTCCCGAGATATGGTCCCGCATCTCCGCTCTGCTGCCCCACAACGAAGCCGTCTGCACCCTCCGCCTGGTGTGCAAGGACGCACTCGCCGCTTCCACCACCACCCCGTCCACCCTTCACGCCCCTGTACCTCCCCACGCCACCTCCTCCCCAGCTGCTCACTGCTCCCTACAGACCGCTGCAACAGTTTATCCCATCTCACCTCCAGCTCCCCAAGCTACCTCCACCCCAGCCGCCTGCCCTTCCGAGCATACAGCTCGCCTACCCGCCCTCACACCGCCCCGCCCCACATCACTCCCCACTGTTCGCCTCTCCCAGCCGGTACCCCCACACGCCTTCGCATCCCATTGGGGCGGGTGCTGCAGCTCCTCCCTCCACCCCAACGACCCCGGCCCCTGCTCCCCCTCCCCTTCCGCCACTCCCAACCCATGGCACCAGCTAACCCACACCCAGCGCCTGCGCCTCCTGTGCTTCACCGCCAGCACGGGTGTGCTACCGAACCTGCAGCTCGCGGTCAAAGCCAGCGGCTGCGTCGCAACGGCGGAGGTGCTGGCAGCTGCGGCAGCTTCGGGGCAGCTTCCCGCCTGCCGCTGGCTTCGGGACCAGGCCGGGTGCGACTGGGCGGCCAACGGGCGCTGTAGGGAGCGCAGTCGTGCCATGGAAGCAGCGGCACGCGCCGGGCACGCACACGTGGTGCGGTGGCTGCGAGAGGCGGGGTGCCGCCCTGGGGCGGGAACGGAGGCGCTGCTAGCGGCCGCGGCGGGGGCACACAGGGAGGTGTGCGAGTACCTGCTGTGTCCGGACGCAGCACCGAGTGCAGGGAGTGGGAAGGGGGTGACACCTGCATCAGCAGCAGGAGCAGCCGTGGGAGCAGTTGCCGATGGCGGGGGTAGTTGTGGTGCTCAAGGGAGCGCGGGGGTGGACGAGGATAGTAGCGTGGGTCAGGGGACCTCCCCTGAAACGGATGAGGAGTACGGCTGGGTGCTGCATGGTGTACGGCAGTGCGGCCTGCCGTTCCTAGCGGCGCTGGCGGGCGGGGGCCACGCCCGTCACGTGGAGTGGGCGCTGCGGCAGCCGCGCCTGTCGCGCCCCCTGTACGACAGGAGTACGGCGGGCGGGCTGCTGGTGGGCGCGGCGGCGGGCTGCGGGCTGGCGGCGCTGCAGGGGGTGCATGGGGCGTTCCTGGCGGCGGCGCAGCGGGAGGTGGAGCTGCACGTGCAGGTGTGTATAAGTATTGGTGCGTGGGACAACATTTTGGCCCTTTGTGGAGGTGGGCTTACATGGCAAGCATGGTGTGCTATGCTCTCATAAGCAGCGGGAGTTGGAGCTGCACCTGCAGGTGAACCATGGGCCCTGCTAGTGAAGCAGTTGCAGTGATAGCATAGTGCAGCAGCTCACTGCCGTGGCCTTACCCCGCAGGCATGGATTCACTATGCAAGCGTGCGCACGCACGGTCTGGTCCTGCGTGTGCCGGGGGGCAACCGACACAGCCGGCTTTTTCCTTTCAGCTAAAGGGTGCCAGCGACACAGGCTCAGCGACAGCGGTCACAGCCACCGACCCGACGCCCACTTGCTAGGCCTCACCACACCTTGCTGCCTGATCTCGTTCGCCTGTACCTGTGTCAAGCTTATTTTGACTGCATCATGCACCGCATCCGATACACTGCCGTAGCATGACAGCAAGTGCAACAAGACCGCCGCCAGCCCGCGCCCCTCTCCTACCAACCTGCTTGCACATGCACGAGCGCAGCAGCACACAACGCCTCGGCCCCTCGTGTAGCGTTGCCCAGCCCCCGATTACGCTAGCGTACCGGAGCGTACCGCCTGGTACTACATCCCCGATAAGCTGTTCGCCAGCCAACATGACTGCACTGCACAGGCGGAGGGCAACGCCTCGGTCTCGGCCCATGCTGCATAACCCGGCCCTACCAGGTACCGATACCCCACGGATGCGCTGGACGTACCGAAAATGCATAATGCCCAACACTGCCCCGTAATACAGGTTGAGGCTGTCACCAGCGCGGCCCTGAGCCCCACGCCCGACTGGCGGGACAAGGTGCTGTGGCTTGTGGGCGACCTGGGCTACCCCCGCCGGTTGACCTGCGGCCGGGAGCTGGCTAATACACTCCCACACACCGACGCGGTAGAGCGGCTGGCGTGGCTGCAGGGCCAGCGCTTCCCCATGCCCTGGGGTGAGGTGCTGGAGGGAGCGGCAGTAGCTGGTTGGCAGGACCTGGTCACGTGGGTGTTGAGTGAGGCCAGGGAAGAAAGGGGAGCGAGGGTATGGGGTGAGCAGCAACAGCAGCAGCAGCTGGTGGGGGAAGGAGGGCTTGGGGCTGTGCGCGCAGCGTTGGTGGCGGCGGCCAGGGCGGGGCAGTTGGGGGTGCTGAGGGAGCTGTGCGGGCCGGGGGTGGGGGTGGAGGACAGGATGGGGTGTGCGGGGCGTGATGCGTTTACGGCGGCTGTGGAGGGTGGGCAGGTGGAGGCGGCGGCGTGGCTGGATGCGCGGGGGGCGGGGCTGGTGCGCCGCGTGGGGCAAGGTGCTAGCGACGCGGGGGACGGGCGGCAGCGTGAACCGGAAAAGGCGCAGCCGCAGCAGCCGCACTGGGGTGAGGACCGGCAGGAAGGCGCGCAGGGCCAGGAACCTGTGCAAGAGCAGCGGCAGCAGGGGCAGGGAGGTGACCAAGGGGGACAGGTAACGGACGGGCGGGAAGGGGGAGCGCATGAGCAGGAGCAAGAGGAGGAGCAGGAGCAGGAGCGGGAGCGGTTGGGGCAACTGGTCCTGAGGGCAGTGTCCTCCGGGAGCATGGACGTGGTCCGGTGGCTGGAGCGGCGAGCCGCGGCCCTGGGCTTGGGCGGGGTGGGGCGGCTGGCAGGCGCGGAGGCGTGGCAGGCGGCGGCGGCGGTGGGCTGCGGCGAGCTGGTGGAGTGGCTGGCAGCCAGCGGCTGTCCCATGCCGGTGGGTGGCTCGGTGGGGTGCTAGTAAGGTCAGATGTGGGAAGGGCGTTGCCTGCGCACTTGCCTTGGCATCAGAATGGTGGAGGACGCGCATGGCACTGCGCACCCCGTGCTGGTGGGTGGATGGCCCGGTGCTGCAGTGAGATGGGGAAGGCGGCCAGGAGGTTGGGACCTGCAATCTTACCGTAGTGCAGCACGGGCTGGCCGAGTGCATGGGACATGTGTAGCACGCTTCCGAAACCCCGAGCGCGACGCCCCTGTTCAGGGCTCTGGCCTCATTGCGTCTGGAGAAACTGTGGTGGCCACCGGCCCGTATACCAGCTGCTGCGTCGCCATGCTGCCGTGCATGCTACCCGTAACGCCTGCAGGAATGCGGTGCTCCGTACCGGGTGGTTGCTGATGCGCTGGACCTGTCCTCCCTGGCGTGCCTGGCACGTGCCGGCGTGCCGTGGGGCCATGTGGCGGACGCGGCGGCGGCGGGGGGCACAGATGACGGTCCCGCGCCACGGGTATACGGCAGCAGCAAAAGGTCCCTGTGGGAGCACGTGGCGCTGTTGTCGTACGGCCGGAAGGCAGTGTTGGACTGCCTGGTGGGACTGGGTTGCCCTGCGGACGGGGCCACGTGGGCGGCTCTGGGGGCGGCGGCACGGCGGCGGGGGGATGCGGTGCTGGAGTCGTGGGTTAACGTACAGCTGGGGCAGTGCGTGGCGGCAGGGCGGCAGTGAAAGTTGTACGAGGTAGGAGCGCACAGCAGGTTTTGGAACAAAACGGAAGCCCGCGGGTCGTGTGAGGGATAGTTGGCTCGGCAGTGGTGTCACCGTGGTGATGCAGGTGAGCCGAGGTGGGTCAGCAAAGGAGGTACCCGGAGAACGGGTATGTTGGGCTATACCACCAAGGGTACATCGTGCAAGCGTGCATGATAGTTTAGGCGCCACCAAGATGGGCGATTGCACTTCGTCGTGGTGCCTCGGATAGGTTTGAGTGGTTGCGGTGGTGTCAGCACCTGACCAGTCTGCGGCCCGTGGGCCCGTCTGTGGTGGCAGTTGGTAGTACTGCAGCTCACATTACAACAAATAACTCATTTGTTCAGGAAGTTCTGCATGCTTGGAATCCGGTTTGGTGTTGTGCCAACTGGCGCGTACTTCGGTAGCCGCTCATTAGTGGACGAGCATCTCTGTGTGGGGTGCAAAAGGCCTTGGTAGCCGTGTGGGGTACTTTCACTGCAACAAGCAGCAATTATCCTGCGTCTGTGCTTGCCATCCTTTTATTGCGTCGCATACCCGGTCTGCAAGAACAAATGGCCTCGCTGATGAAGTCTTCCTTCCTGGGCCAGGCCTCCTCTGTGCGGGTAGGTCTGCCCACATCCTTGCTATGGATGTTCGACTAGTACTCTAGACAAAGGAGGCTTTAATCTGATGGACCTGGAAGAAAAGAGGATCCTCTGGTAGCGTGGCGTCTACGCGCCTGGGTGCTCCGAACTCGCGCTTTCGACCTGTTGCGTTTGTGCGTAAGCGCTTGAGCAGAAGCGACTTGTATTAGCATGAGCGCCTCGGGTTTGCACAAGGCGTTTCTCGCCGGCCTTGCATGTCTCGGTTCGTTGGGCTCGTCTATGGAATTACCTGGTTGGAATGTTCCGTATGCTTCTTCCTTGCTATGCAGCCTGCTGTTCGCGGCCCTGCCTCGCGCTCGGGCGTGAAGGTCCAGGCCATTTTCACCAAGTCGAAGGCTTCCACCAAGACTGCCTACGTCTGCCTGGACTGCGGCTACCTCTACGATGGCGCTACTCCCTTTGAGGACCTGAAGAGCTACGCTTGCCCTGTCTGCGGTGCTCCCAAGCGCCGGTGAGTTCGGCCTCGGGTCTGCTTCTCGAGCTTTCTAGACAAGGCACTCGGGTGGCCAGGCCTCGTAGACGTGAGACGGTATACACCAAGTCCCCATTACTCCATGTTGCGCTCCTCCTGGGCCTCCCACGGCTTGCCTCAACCCCCCAATCCCCCACCCCCCAGCCGGCAACCACATTGCCGTTTGTCACGCCGTCTGCCCTCCCATGCCCCGCTGCATCCCTCGCTTCCCCATGCACCTAAGCCCTCTCGAGGCCTTCCTCCTTGCCCCACACCGTTGCTCCAGCCCCCGCCACGGGCACCTCCTGAGTTCGGCGCTGCTGCAACCCTCACGCGGGACGCGTGCTCCGGCCCCTAATCTCTCTTCCTTGACCCTGCCCTGACCCTGCGCCCGCCGCACCTCCGCAGCTTCAAGGAGCTCAAGGGCAACACCGCTCGCGGCAACGACCCCAAGTCGATGGTGGCGCGCAAGGAGAAGCTGCGCGAGCAGATCGTGGCGGAGGGCGGCAACCCCGACGAGTGAGTGCCGGGCTGGTGTCTGCACGGGTCGTTGTTGGCAGTAATGATATTCACAGGACAAAACACGTCCTGGGGAGGAACAGCAACAAGTGGTGCCCGGCTGCGTGCGGCTGTGGCTGTGACTACTGGATTTCGGCGCATGTCCAGAACCATGACCGCCTGCCAAAATCCTACCGTAGCACAGCACTAAACTGTGCAGCTGACAGCGTATTGCACAACAACAGAGATTGTCATGGCAGACCGCAAATCCGAGCAAATACCGTATAAGCGTTGCGCAGACACGTCCATGCGGCTGCACGCACGTCCTTGTCGGCTCCGGTGTTCGTTGGGCTGAAGCACCGGACCAGCGCGTGCATCCCCACTTACCCCACACCATCCGTGCTTGTATCAAGGAGTTGCTTGCTAATGTTTCTGTATGTCTCGGTGATTGCTCTGCAGGGGCCAGAACGAGTTCCTCATCGCCACCGGCCTCCTCATCGTCGGCTCCCTGGCCTTCCTGGCCTACCTCAACCAGTAAGCGGCCTGCCTTCGCTCGGCAGCCGTGCAACAGCAGCAGCTGCAACAGCAAGGGCACAGCAATGTTTATGCGCTACATGAGCCGGGAGGGCATCTGGAGTCCCGACCGTCAAGAGCTGACGAGAGGGCCCGGCAGCTGGCCCGCACCCAGCTGGGCACCAGGACCGGTACGGGGGTACGATACGGGGGTACGGCTGGCGTTCGTTCGGTTGGGCGCCGCTGGCTTACAGGCTATTAGGTGACAGTTTAGATAGTGTGGGAGCTCGGCTTGACTTTTACGTTAGGTGGGAATGGGCGGACACGTCGGGACGGGGTTTGGGACCGTGTCTATGAGGAAGCAGGCGAGATGGGAGGTGACGCTTGGACTTAATGTATAGGTGCCGCGGGGGCATTGACACGTGCCGCCCAGAGCGTAAACGAGAGATTTACTGGAGAGGTGTGTGAGCAACGTTGGACCGCCAGACAGAGGCGGATTTTGTAAAGGGTCGCGGTGTGCTGAGGCGATGCGAGTAGCGTGGAGCATGGGTGGGGTCCGTCCCTATCCTGGAGATGTGAGGCATGCCGGTAGGTCCCCGGTGTTGCATGGCAGTGAGCACGTGACGACGCAGCGGTTTAGACGGGCAGGGTATACGGAATAAAGTGCGCTTTGCGCAGGCCGTTGGCGCAATGGCGGATAGTGACGTGAGCGATGTGAGAGAGGTCCGGTTGGTGACATTCTTTTTTCCTGGTCGTGGAGGGAGGTTGCAGGCTCGCTTCTGTAACTCAAAAGTATAGCGTGCGCGTCCAGGTGCGTCCCATAGTACCGTATGCACATTGTGAAGTCGGTACAGTGCATGGTGGGGCGTGGCGCCCCCCAGGGGCCCACGTGAGGCGCAGGGTAACCCAGGCAACACATGGCATGGTCAGGGGTCACTGGCTGGAAGAGAGTCCACCGCAGCGCACACGAACAGGAACAGCTGGTACGAGACTGGTGCACAGCCGCGTAGGGGGCTAGGGGCCAGGGACCCAGATTGCAGTCAAAATCCCAGATGAGCGTTTGCCATGCAGTATGCACATCCTGGCACATCCAACCGCGGCAACCTGAAGTAGCTGCGGGAGCTCCCCTACAACTGTGAGCAGTACTTTGTGGACAACTTCAATGCCGGGGCATGACAAGGAGGAGTAATCCTGTACATACCAGTGTAAGGACATGGTACAGCCAGGTCCAGCATTATGGCAAGGCCGGCTTGTGTTCCTGGCATCCTGCGGAGTGCGGACCACTGACAAGCAGGCGGCACGGAGAGTTTTAAGCCTCTTCTCCGTCCGGTCCGCACCACGTGCGCCTTCCGTGCGCTGCAGGTGTTTAATGACGACACGGACACGCCCCCATGGACGTTCCAGGCTTGACAGTGGCACGCGCAGGGCACACCGCGGTCTCGCCGCTCGGGTCCCTTCTGGCCCTTCACATGACGCCAACTGCCAGCGTCAGCACGGCCAAGCTGCAAGTATGCGAAGCTGTCCGGGAGCTAATTGCGCTGTGTTAGCTTATTCTATTTTGTAAAGGCGTCCTATACTTATTACAACTCTGGTAAACGCCCAGGTCGATACCTGTCGTGCCACACCTCAATTGAACCATGGCGCTCCAGCAGCGCCACTTGCATAGCCTATCTCGCGATTGCGGCAACAATGCTCGCGTATGTAGACCACTGGCGGCCTGTGGACGCGCGGTGTCGCGCAGCAGCGTCAAGGTGGGCCTTTTGGGTCAATTCAGCGAGAGGATCTTGGCGCGGAGGAGGCACTGCGCCGCCGTATTGGCATAAGATGTGTTGTGAGACCATCCATATTCGGTACAACATCATCCGGTCTCGATCATGTTTTGGGGATTCGGACCCCACAAAGGCCACCCAACGCAGCCACCCCACCTCCTCCGGCCCGGTGGCCGCACATCACCTCTGCATCACCCAACTGCTGCAACACTGTACCAGGCGCAACGCAACTGTTGCGCCACAACATACGTGCAAGGCTCTATTGCAATCTGCCACGGTCAAGCCAGGATGGCCTGCTGTCCTCGCCATCATGTCCCTGTCTGTGACCCTCCCCACGCCTCCCCACCCAGCAGCTGCAGCCCAGCGGCAACGCCCCCTCCCTGGCGTCCCGGACAGCTCCCTCGCCATGCCCCAGCACCAGCGGCAGGGGCTCCGTGGCTGCCGGCAGCTCCGCCGCTGCGTCCTCCTCGGTGGCTGTTGCGGAGGGCGCCCGCTGCTTCGAGGAGCTGGCGGCGGGGCAGCAGCGCAAGTGAGGCGCCGGGGCAGGAGCGTGTGCGTGTGCGTGTGCGTGTGCGTGTGCATGCGTCAGAGTAGCAGCAACCTGGGTCTGGCAGGACCACGCCGCCGCTGCTGCAGCAGCGCAAGCGAGGCGCCGGGCAGGCGCAGGAGTAGGGCCGTGTGCTTTCGTGCTGCTGGTTTGCAGCTGGTGGCACAATGGAGATTGAGGGCCAGGGGACATTGCTGGCTGGAGCACAGGCCCTGGGTCGTGGAGGCCCCATGCATCCTGGCTGCCCGGCAGGTCGTGACCCCGGGCAAACGGGCACGTGCCCGCCAGCTGGGTGCGCCAGTCAGCAGCCGTGATGATGCCTGCGATGGGGCACCAGGTGCCCCAGGGCCCGCCTGCTCCTGGGTAGTGGTTTTTAGGGTCCCACGGAGGCATCTTTGTCGCGGTTGGGTTCAACCGCAAAGCCGGGGCAAGTCAGAAACGGCTCATGCGCGCCTGGCGGCGGCATGAGTACCTTTGCACGCAGCAACGGGCAGCACACGGGGGTGGGGCTGACTCAAAGAGCAGGGGGCGTGGGTGGGCTGGTTGGGTTAGCGCTGTATGGGAGGGTAGGGTTGGGAAAGGCCTTGGGCCTCGTAAACATGCATCCACAACCCGGGCACACGCTTGGCCTGTGGCACTGCTGCTGCTGCTGCAACCCTGCTGCCACCCCACTTCCACCCCACACCCCCATCTGCCTTGCCGCACCCCCCCTGTCCTCCCCCAAGGTACATCATGATCAGCGGCAAGGGCGGCGTGGGCAAGACCTCGCTGTCCGCCTCCCTGGCTGTCAAGCTGGCGGCAGCTGGACACACCACGCTGGTGGTGTCCACGGACCCTGCGCACTCCCTGTCGGACTCCCTGGCGCAGGTGCGGTTGGCAGGCAGGGTGTGGGTCATGCGTATGATCTTCGGTTTTGGTGTCGCTAGGGGCCTGCCCACAATGGCAGTGTCCACCCGCCCGGCACACTCCCTGTCGGACTCGCTGGCGCAGGTGCGGTTGGCAGGCAGGGTGTGGGTGTACAGCCTCCTGTTTGGTACTGGCGACGCCATGGATGGGGTTTGTTGCGATGGGCAAGGTTTGGCAGTGTTGGGACCACACCGCCGCTAGGGGCGCATTAGGGGCCTGGGGTCTGGGGCGCTCCCCCTGTCCCGCTCGTATAACCCCGGGATGTTTGCGCGGAGAGTCCTTACTGCTACACGAGGATCACGCCCTGACCCACCCTAGTCCGCCCGCACACCCCTGCCCCACGCTTTGTCACCCTTGCACCACATTCCACTGCACACTCTGCCCCATCACCCCGACCCCCTGTGCTCTCGTCCCCTACTCCCCCAGGACGTGTCTGGCGGCAAGCCGGTGCTGCTCCAGGGCACTGACCTGCCGCTGTGGGGCCTGGAGATCGACCCGGAGGAGGCCAAGCGGGAGTTCTTCGCCGAGCGGGCGGGCGAGGACGGCAGCGCTGGGCCCAGCGCCGCCTCGCAGGTGGGGCTGGGGACGTGCAGGAGTTGGGCGGGTAGGTAGCGACGCGGGCAAACGGATGGTTGCTTGCAAGTGGGAGGCCGCTGGGTGCGTGCAGCGTTGTGAGGCTTACATGCCAAGCTTTAGTGGGTGGGGCTTACCGTGCGGAGGGCCTCTGACGACGGCTTGCGGATGAAAAGGGGAGGGCCGGGCAAGGTGAGGACGGCAGCGCGGGGCCCAGCGCCGCCTTGCAGGTGGGGCTAGAGGCGGCATAGAGTGTGCAGGGCCAGGGACCCAGCAGGGTGCCGGTCACAATGGCTGTGTGCGAACGATGCTAAGGAAGGGTCGCGGGGCCCAGCGCCGCCTCGCGGGTGGGGCTAGGGACGTGCCAAGTCTGCAGGGTGAGGTGCCCAGTAGGGTGCTGGTGCAAGGTTTGGCTGTGCAGTGTACGGCGCAAACGACGCTAAATTAGTGTTACGCGCCAGCGCCGCCTCGCAGGTGGGGCTTGAGGTGTGGTCAGGTCACTGGGGGAGGGGCCATAGGCATACACCCCGCGCGCTTGCTTCCCTGCCCAAACCAACGACCACGTGCCGCAGGTCACGGACTTCATGAACAAGATGGGCATGGGCTTCGTCATTGACCAGCTCAAGGTGAGGAGAGGGGCGAAGGCAGGTGACTTGGTGCACATGTGCTCAAACGCATGGTCGCAGGTGGCTGCGTCTGCTAGAGGGTATGCCCTAAACTCGACACTAACTGAGCTGGCCACCAAATGCACTGGCTCGCACATAAACGTCACGCATAACCGCCAGCCCTCAACCGCCTCATACGGTACGTTCTAGCACAACCCGCCACGTAGCACTCTGCACCAACGCTGCCGGGTGTGCTGTTGCCTTGCGCCTGAGGCCCGTTCCCATTATTCGTACATGGGGGGTTCACTAGCGGGCACCGAAAAGTCGCCTCGGTGGCCGCGCACATGCGCGGGTCCGCATTTTACATTGGGAGAGCGCTCCCGTTGCATTTGGGATTCCTTGGCGTCCCCCTGCGACATGCAAATGAACCACCTGACACACGCCCTGGTCTGCACACGCACGCTAATACACACAGGACCTGAAGCTGGCCGAGCTGCTCAACACACCTCCCCCGGGCCTAGATGAGGCGGTGGCGGTGGCCAAGGTGAGATTCCCGTCTGCTCCTGGGCGCCTTCCTGTCCGCCCGCACGTGCTAAGTAGTAGCACGGTACCTGTTGCGGGCAGTGTGTTCAGGCGTCCCCCTTGAAGGCTCCTCAGCCCACCCGCTATCCTCATGCTGTCCTCTCACCTTTCCTACCTTGCTCCCACACAGGTGGTCTACAGACGTGCGGGCGTGCTCATGCGTTTCGTCAAGCCGCTAACACGTACGACTGCTCACTCCCACTCACCTCTACCTGCCCAACAGGTGGTCCAGTTCGTGCAGGCGGCGGAGTACGCCCGCTTCTCGCGCATCGTGTTCGACACAGCCCCCACGGGGCACACGCTGCGGCTGCTCACCCTGCCGGACTTTGTGGACGCGTCACTGGGCAAGGTGAGGGGGCGTAGCGCGGGAGGGACAGCTGGGCTGGCACGGGTGTGGTTTGGCCAGTGGGACGTGCATAGGTGGACGCGTCGCTGGGCAAGGTTAGCCGCAGGCGGTTGTGTGAGGATGGGCGGGTGCGCGTGGGGCGTGGTCGGTGGGCATGGTGGTGGGCATGGTTCACCACTTGCCGCCAGACCCTCGCCAAAACCACCCAGTGAAACGGCACGGCGGCATACCACGCGCCGCACCCTACGCCTGGCAACATGTGCTATGCCACGTGTCGTGCCACGTTTCGACGCGTCGTGTGCTCGCAGGTCATCCGGCTGCGCAAGAAGCTGAGCGGCGCCACCCAGGTGGTGCGAGGGCTGTTCGGGGCGGCGGAGAGCCAGGTGCGGTGCGGGGGCACGGGATAGGGCGCCCTGCGGCGCGGGACGGGGTGCGAGCGTGTGGCAGGGACCGTGGGCAGGACTAGCGTGGGGTGTGGGATGGGCGGTACTGCCGTTCTGGTATATACGGTACTGCGCGTTGGGTGGATGGCAGGCAGTGATGGCGAGGAAGCAGCCATGCGCGGTTCAGCAGCGCGCTGGATGGCAACCCTTGGTTGCACAGTGGTGTATCGTCCGCCCATGCAAGGGGCATATGCTGTTGGGACTCGCCTTTTACTTGCCTTGCGATGGCCCCTCTGCACTCCTCCACGTACTTGTCTTTCCGCATAAAACATGCCACATGCAAGGTCGGGCCACAGTCCTGACTGCTGGAACTCTCTTGTCAACTTTTGACACCCTGCAGGACGAGGCCGTGCAGAAGCTGGAGCTGCTGCAGCAGCGCGTGCGGCTGGTGAAGCAGCTGTTCCGCGACAAGAGCCAGACCGAGTTCATCATCGCCACCATCCCCACCTTTCTGGGCGTCAACGAGAGCTCCAGGTGGGGCTATGCCGTGCTCGGCACGCTGTGTTCCCATGGGGCTAGCGCCGCTGTGGACGCTGCTAGCCCTAGTCGTCCTAGCACCCGCGGCATCCTGTGTCTCCCTCCCCGCTTGCTGCGTACCGTATGCACGGGGCGTTTGTTTGTGTGTATTAGCACGCTGACCTTCTTTGCCTCTCCCCCACTTCGTTACCACGCTCCCTACCCCCAGGCTGCTCCGGGCGCTGCGTGAGGAGAACATCCCCTGCAAGCGCATCATCGTCAACCAGGTACGCCCCTGCTGCCGTACCAGCGTGTGTATTAGCATGTGCATGTCCAGCCGAGTGTAACGCCCCTGCCGGCACATGTGCAGCTAAGTGTGACGCAGCAGCTCCCAGCGGGCGAAGGCGCGTGCGCGTCGGGCGGCCACCAGGGTGGCGCCTGGGCGCAACCCCTGCACCAACGCTGCTGAGCCCAACGCCTCCTGCACGTGGCCCCCTCGCATCAACTCCCTCCAGTTCCCGTAGCTACCGTAGTAATCGTTGCTAACCAGGGTTGTATCCAACGCAATCCACCCGTCCCTTCCCACAGCTGGTGGGCCTCGCCCAGGGAGACGCCTACTGCCTTTGACCCCATCTGGCCCACACACCGTCGAAACACAATGCCCCTCCTGCCCACCCTCTCCACATGGCCCCTCCCCAGCTGGTGGGCCCCTCCCAGGGTGACGCCTACCCCTGTTTGCAAAACCTAGACGACGTACGACACTAATCCCCTCGTGCCCTCCCCCTCTCCCCATGCCCCCTCCCCAGCTGGTGGGCCCCTCCCAGGGAGACGCCTACCTGCGCTTGAAGATGAAGGACCAGATCGCGGCGCTGGAGATGGTGGCGGCAGACCCGGCGCTGCGGAAGCTGCGGAAGGTGGGCTGCGTTCCAAGCAGGAAAAGGATAATTGTAGCCTTGAGGAAAAGCAAGAGGCAAAGTCAACTGGTGCGCGGCAGCAGTCTGGTGGGCATGGCGCCGCGGAAGCGTGTGCCGTAGACTGTAGTTTTGCCGCTACTGCGACTTCCGCGCTTTGCTCGGGGTCACCTCGTTGTGTACTATCCGCTGGCGACTTACTTGATCCCCTGGCGACACCTGCTGCATGCCAGCGAGCTTGGGCGAAGCAGGGAGCGCCCTGGGGCACATCACCGCCCGGGAGCTGGGCACTGCGCGCGTCGACCCGCATGCAATCCTGTCGTTGCTGCCCCTCCCCACGTTGTTACTCCACCCCCACCCCCACCCCCACCCCCAGGTGATTGCGCCCATGGTGGACCTGGAGGTGCGCGGCGTGCCCGCCCTGTCGTACTTCGGCAACGTGGTGTGGAAGGACGTGTACGACCAGATGAACACGGGTGGGTCTGTACGGCGGGTGTCGGGCATAGTGTCATGTTACGTGGCGCACACCCGTACGGCAGCTGAGCGTATTGCAGACACAGCGGGTCAGCACTAGCCACTCGCAACCGCCTTCCGCCACCAACTGCCTGCCTCATCCTGCCGCAGTATCCTATCCTGACTTGCTTGGTTTGTTTACTTACTAGGCATCGCGCCTGCATCCCGCACTGCACCTCCAACGACACCCGTACTGGGGGAGGGGCCGGTACTGGCCACGTGGCCAGCAGGCGGCGTCTCAGCGATGTGGGGGTCGCGCAGGGCATCCGGGCGCGCTGCAATCTTACCAACCCACTCCACACCCCACATCCCGCTCCCTATCGCCATACCCCGTTTTAGGCTTCGACCACAAAGACCTTCATGCTGGGCACTTGCTGCAATGTGGGCTGCCCTGTCCTACCCTCACGACCTTAAGACACACCCCGCACCTAACCCACATACCCTCCCCTCGCCCCCTCAGGCGCCGACCGCAAGTACTTCCTGCTGATCGGCAACTGCACGTACAGCTGCCCTGTCCTACCCTCACGACCTTAATACACACCCCGCACCTAACCCGCACCTCACTTCCCGCCCCCTCAGGCCCCGACCGCAAGTACTTCCTGCTGGGCGGCAAGGGCGGCGTGGGCAAGACCAGCTGCTCCGCCTCCCTGGCGGTGCGCTTCGCGTCCGAGGGCCTGCCCACCCTGGTGGTGTCCACCGACCCCGCGCACAGCCTGAGCGATGCCTTCGACCAGGTGCGCTGGGCTGCAAGGGGTGCAGGAGTGAATAATAAACTACTAATACTATAATCATCAATAATTGAACATTACTTGTGATGACCCGTGTCTGTGGTTAAAATTGATATGTTTTTGGTCTCTGGCGGAATGCCTACCCCGGTGGTGCCCACCTATCCCACGCGTTCCGTAACCGACGCCTTCGACCACGAGCGCTGGCAAATCTGTAGAGGCTTGCCCTTTCATCCATGGAGGCCTGCTCTTTCTGGGGGTGTAGCGGCCCCAGCCACAGCCCGTCGGACGGCGCTAACAGGCGTTTAAGTCGTGAGCGGCATGGTGCATCTGCAGCAAGGAAGTCCAGCAGCTCGCTCACCAGCCGTGTTGCCTTAGTTGGCCGCGCCTTGGCCCTGCCATCGCCTGCCGGTTTGTTGGTCGTTTACGGGCGGACTTATCGCAACCGCTCCTTGTCCCCTCCTCTGTTCCCGCAGGACCTGTCCGGCGGGCTCCCTGTGCGCGTGACGTCCCCCATGGGCGGCGACCTGCCGCTGTGGGGCCTGCAGCTGGACCCGGAGCAGGTGGGTTGAGAGTCAGCGTGTGTATTAGCATGTGCGGCATGTGCATCAGGGTGCTGGGTGGACAGTAGGTGACGACCTGCCGCTGTGGGGCCTGCAGCTGGACCCGGAGCAGGTGGGCGGGGCGGGAGCGTGTGTGTTACGATGTGAGGCATGTGTGTTGGGATGCGGGCTGGATGGTGGGCGGAGGTCTGTTGGGGCATGCAGCTGGACCTGGCGAAGGTGGGCGGCGCTTGTCAGCATGCACCTGCTTCCGTAGCATCTGCGACATGTGTCTTAGCTTTGGGGTGGGGGTTTGGAAACGGGTGGTTTCCCGGAGTATGTCGGCAGCCAGTCGTGTTTGCCCTAACCACGCAGCACGCACTTGCCCGAGCCATCCCTCGCCATTACCCCTACCCTTGCCACCCCCAGGCCAAGCAGGAGCTACGCGATGTGCTGTCCGACGACGGGGGCAAGAAGCTCAACGAGGTGCGGGCTGCCGATGTAGGAGCCGTGTGCATTACCCCACACCTGTATGCTGTGTCACTGCACGCCCCACTGCACGCCTATCACGAACCAGCGCAAGCGCACATCGACACACACGTATGCATGACGACGTGGAGGGCAGCGTGCTCATGCCACAGCAACAATTTCTACGTTCTCATCGCCCATGACATGACATGGCGGTGGGCCGTGTATGCATGCCATGTATGCACGCCTGGTACGCGATGCGCACCACACGCCCGCGGCCTGCCCTTAGCTTGCGGCTCTTGTACTCCAATACGTACTTACGTTTTGTTGATGTTTACGTTTTCCGCTTGTATCGCAGGTGCTGGACAGCCTGGGCCTGGGGGTGGTCAGCGAGCAGCTCAAGGTAGGGGTGGGGGTTGGGGTGGGGTGGGAGGGCGGGAAGGAGCTGGGTGGAGCGTCGACATTGGGTGGCTAACACACAGACGACCATGTTTTGCTGACTGCCCCTCCTCCCTACCGCATGTTGACACTCGCAGGACCTGCAGCTAAGCGAGCTGCTCGACACGCCGCCTCCCGGCGTGGATGAGGCCATCGCCATCGCCAAGGTGAGGCACGTGTCACATGACACGTGGCAGGTCCTTGGCTGCCCAGGAGGCAGGCACGTGACACGTGGCACGTGGCACGTGGCAGGGCTGCAGGTCTTGGCCACCAGGCGTGCAGCCCACAGCACAGGCAGGCCCACGCGTCGGCACATGCAGCCCCCGCGCCTCGCCTCGCCTCGCATTTCAGCCCTTGGCGTACGCTGGAGCTGCGCAAAAGGTGTTGTAGTGCACCTGCCGTACACGTGCCTCCCGCGCGTCACGGCCCACAGGTGGTGCAGTTCCTCAAGGCGCCCGAGTACTCTCACTTCAAGCGCATCGTGTTCGACACGGCGCCCACGGGGCACACGCTGCGGCTGCTGTCGCTGCCCGACTTCCTGGACATGTCCATAGGTGGGGCGGCGGAGGCATGTGTATTAGCGCATGTGGGTTAGCGTGGTGCGTAGCGGGGATGCGTCCCTGCTCACACACGTGCTACCCCGCTGCCGGGCTTTCTGGTGGGGCAGTGGAGGATGTGTGTAACCAATCTGGGTTATCGGCAGTGTCGTGCGTGCCAGGGCTGCGTGTCTGCTAGCACATACCCCTGCGCTACCTCGCTGCCCCACTTTGGGGACCTGTCCATGGGTGGGGCAGGGGGAAGTGAAGCTAGTGTCTTAGCGTGTGGGCCTGGGTGTACAGTACTTGTTGACGGGGTTCGCTGTTCCACCGGGCCGCAGGCAAGCTGGTGCGGCTGCGCCAGAAGCTGTCGTCCGCCACCTCCGCCGTCAAGAACTTCTTCAGCGGGGGGCAGGGCGCAGGGGAGCCGGACCTGGCGGTGCAGAAGTTGGAGCAGCTGCAGGTGGGCGTGTGTGGGCGTGTGTGCCAGCGGGCATGCGTGTTAGGCGGCGATGGGCGGGTTAGCAGGGGAACCACCAGGGGAAGCCATACGCGGAGGTGCACGACACATGCTTCAAAACCCGCTCTTGCGTCGGTCCCGCGCGCCCGCAACTAGGCCCGCGTGGAGGACGCCAAGCAGCTGTTCCACCGACCACCTTCCTTGGTGCTACACGTGCCCTTAATACACATGTCGCATAAAACACACCTCCCCGCCCAGGCGCGCATGGAGGACGCCAAGCAGCTGTTCCGCCGACCACCTTCCTTGGTGCTGCACATGACCTTAATACACATGTCCCGTAACACACACCTCCCCGCCTAGGCCCGCATGGAGGACGCCAAGCAGCTGTTCCGCCGACCACCTTCCTTGGTGCTACACGTGCTCTTAACACACATGCCCCGTAATACACACCTCCCCGCCCAGGCCCGCATGGAGGACGCCAAGCAGCTGTTCCGCAACCAGCAGACCACCGAGTTCGTCATTGTCACCATCCCCACCGTCATGGCCACCGCAGAGAGCTGCAGGTGAGGCGTGGGTTAATGCGGGTTGCTCGGTCAGGGTCAGCCGCGCCGTCCGGAGGCAGGTGGGTGCGAGGGCCCACGCGGTGCATGGGAACCCAGCCTCAGGTTGCCTTACCAGCACACCTCACGGTTTCTAGGCCCAAGCGCCGGCCTTCACGCTTGTTATCACCGCGAATCACGACCGTCCTGGTCTTCGGACCGCTTTCAACCGCCTCACCCTTCCGGACCGCAGGTTGGCCGGCGCGCTGCAGCACGAGGGCATCCCCCTTAAGACCATCATTGTCAACCAGGTGGGGCTGGAGGGGGCAGGGGTACGCGTGGAACCCGGGAGGGGGCAGGGATCTGGGGGCATAAGGCAACAGCACTGGCAACAGTCCAGAGGAATGTGGTGGCTGTTGAGGGGGCACGAAAGAGCGGAGGAGTGCGGGCCGCCCTGCCAGAGGCGGGCATGCAGAGGCCACGAGGGAGGAGGACCCCGGCATGGGGTTGTGTAGCGGGTGCGGTACGGGATTGGGATATGTATCCCTGACGAGCAGACAAGTAGGAAATCGTCACTCACAGGCATATCCCGGGCGTGGGGTCGTGTGTTTGTGGGTAGGCAGGCAGTCGCTCGTGTGACTGTCCCTGCCGCAAGGGACGCTCAACGTGGCTCCCAGGGATTCATACACCCCTCACCCGAACATCGTCCAAGGTGGTCCGGCATGATGCCCCGCACAGCTCCCTGCCCGGCCTCATCCCTCCCCTCCACGGACAAGTTTCTTGCCCATTCACTCCTCTCCCATACCTTAATCCACGCCCGCTTAACACACTCCCTGCACCTGCCCTGGTGGTCCTCGCAGGTGGTCCAGGCCAACGCCACGGACAAGTTCCTGGCCGCGCGGCGCGCCGACCAGGCCCGCGCGCTGCAGCACCTGCGCGAGGACGGCGGGCCGGACGGGCTGGCCTCCCTGCAGCTCATCACGGGGCCGCTGTGCGACCTGGAGGTGCGGGGCGTGCCGGCCCTGCAGTACTTTGGCAACGTGGTGTGGAAGTGAGGGAGGTGCTGACGTGTGTGGTGATGCGGGTGGAGGCTGACTGACTGGCTGACTGCTCTGCAGTATGACGGCAACATTGTGTGCAAGTGAGGTGGAGCGCAAAACGGTGCTGCAATGATTGGGTGGCGAGCTTTGGGCAAAGGTTGCACCGGGGGCTGGTCGTGCAGTGCTTGTATCAGGTGTTGCTAGAGGCTGGACGTCGGGAAGGCAACCAAGCATGCCACCCTGCAGCAGTTTGGGGTTGCGTTGTTGGAAAGTAAGGTGGGATGGAGCGGGCGGCGGACAAGTGCCAGGAGTGGAGCGAAATGCGGCAACTGCCGCACGGAAAGGTTGGTGGACATTAGCCGCGCTGCCGCACCGTAGCAGCGCCGTTTATAGGGGTAAAGAGGGTATATGCCTGTAGGTAGACATGCATGGGAAGACACAAAAAGGGGTAGATATGCGTGTGGACGGTACTGACTGGCAGCCCTGCGCTGCCCTGGCAGTGGGTTAGGATTTGTTGTTACGCTGACGTGGCTTGATGCGGTGGTGCGGCCGGTCAGGTACCTTGGTAACGTGTTATGCTTTCGAGGCTGGGGTGGAGAGGAGGTCGACTGGCCGTTCTTGGGGCTGTAGGGTGGATCGGGCAGTACAGGAGCGTGGTAAGGTTTTGATCTGGAGAACTGTGCAGGTGTCTTACCGGCGAACACTCGTGGGCGTGTGTGTCCCCGGCAAACTTGTGGGCGAGGTATGGGCGTGTGTAACGAGTGGAAAGGTTGGATGTCTGGCCGTATTGCAGCGGGAGTGCGGGTGCCGGGATTGACGGGCGAAAAGTGGAGGATTGCAGAGGATCTTGGAGGAGATGGTTGTAAGGAGGCACGGAATTATTGCGCCACAGGCATTGCCACGGCGTACTCGTCCACGTGCTGCCGTGGACACAGGCGGTAGTGGCTCTGGAGGGGGCGGAGCATGGTCCAGGGAGCCAAGCAACAACACGTGTCAGGCACAGTCGGTGTTGTGCACGTGTCTGCTGGACATGGTACATGAAAGCGGCGTGCCCCATGCAGCCCCGGCACGTTGTCGATAAATCTGTAATAGCTATCGCCGCTGCAGGCTGTAAGAAGGTGACAGTACATGGATAGCCCGCAGTGACCGGTGGGGTCCACGGTGATAATGCGTTCAGGGACAGGTGTGGCCGGGTGCGCGGCTTCTGGCCGTCAAATCATGCAGCACTGAATGTGTGGGTGCAGGTGTGCCAAGTGCAAGAAACTCGGGTGCGGTAGTGCCAAGTGCAAGAAACTCGGGTGCGGTACCGTAGCGGCTTCTGCACGTCTTTGCACATGCAGCGCATGCTACGGGTGTTGCTGCGGGTGTTGACACGTGGCGGTTCAGGTACGGCACTGGATTGGCGCCTTGGCGGTGTACTACAATCACCCGGCGTACGTGTTGGCGTGGTTGGGCGAGTGCAAGTTACGGGAAGGAGTCCCTTGGATGCATGTATGTGTATAAGGACAGTGTGCACAACCTGACAAGTGTTTCTCTGGGCGTCATGGGCCTAACCGCACAAGCAGTGCTACGCTGTTACAATTTATTCGTGGATGTATGTCATGCGCAGTTCGTTTCCACTTTGCAGCAGGCGTCAGCAAAGCACACACCGTATGGCATTGCAGCAACGCGCGCCTTATTCGTCTTCACGTGGCAAGATGGCCAGACGACTTCGCCAAATCATAACAGCCCACATGTGCTGTGCTGAGCGCACGGTAATACGCTACTGCCAACAGGGCAGACGGCTGTACGACTGCGGCCCAGCACCAGCACTTGAGCTACACTCACACTTAACCTGCACCGTTGTACCATTCCCAAGAATTCATTCAACATTATTCTGTGCCTGAGTGCCCGATGTCAGATGGTCCTTCTCTGCAACAATATCTGGTACCCCAATAATGAATCTACGGCATACCACCGAGCATCGACCGCCGAGTCATGCCCACAAACACAACCCAGCGTGCCTACGTACCAACCCTACCGCCCTCCTGCTGCCTAGTCAAGCCCGATCCCTAGCATAGCATCAATCAATGGCCCCGTGGATGCACGAGGGCTGCACCTAACGAAAGCATTTCAAGTACAGTTTTAGGAAGGAAGCCATGTGTCTTATTCAACGCCGGGTCCCCCAGCCCGCCCCCGAGGAATCACATTGAGCATCACGTGTTGCCGCGCACCCTGCGCAAGGATCACCGCGCACCGCCGCCATCGCCGCCGCCGCTATCGCCGTACTGCATCACATGTACCCATGCACACGCCTCCTGACCCGTCACCGCTTCAAGTTCCCGCTTGACCCACAATCAGCGGGTAATGCCGCCTGCCCACAGTCACTGGCGAATGGGTGGCTGCTTGCTTAACCGCTTAGCAACCGTCAGCCGCCGACCCGGGCCCGGACGCAGCGCTCATCGCCCCGCACTCCAACCGCTCAACCGGATCAACCACCTCCAGGGGCGGGGCGGTTGTGGCGGTTGCGCCCACCACGTCATGCCGCAGGCTGTGCGCCACGAAGGCGGTCTCGATGACGCCAACCGCCAGGCCGGTAACGGTTGCGAAGGACGGTTGGCTGCAGGACGACAGGGAGATGGACAGCGCGGCAACGGTAACCGCCGCAACCAACACGTCCTCGATCACGTGGTTGTTGGGGTGGTTGGGCTGGCTGGCGGCGGCTGCGGGCTGGGGCTGCAGGCAGGTGGACGACGGTGATGCAGCGGCGGCGGCGGCGGCGGCGGCAGTAGCAGCGGCGGATGTAGCGGGGGCGGTGGGGGCGGCAGTTGCGTGCTGCTGTGCCTCCTCGGACTCCTGGCTGGACGACATCTGTGGGGTTGGGGGTGAGGGTGGAGGTGGGGGGCGTGAGTGGAAAGGAAGTTGACCATGGCCGTATAGTCGACAAGCACAGAGCGGTAATCCTGCTACAGTTCGTCAAGCCTCTCTCAGGGCTGAACAAGCCGTGCCAGGCCTGTCCCACCATGTACGATAGGCATGCGTGCACTGCATGCTAGCACACGCACGGCATGGGCCCTCATGCACGGCCTGGACCAGCACGGCGCTTATGCTGCTCACGTCGAACAGCACACGCCGTGCCGGTGTGCGTGCACGCTAGGTACGGCACCGCCGCGCCGTGCATGTGCGGCACGGTGTACGACACACACTGTGCTACAGCAGCAGCAACTGCGAGTGCCGTACATGCTACTCACGATGGACAGGAAGGCGGTCCACAGCACGTTGACGCAGTTGAGGAACAGCAGGCGGTAGGGCGCGGGCACCAGCGAGAAGTTGATGAGGCCGGCGGCGGGCCACAGCAGGTAGCCGCCCAGCAGGCTCTTGACGTAGCTGCGGGGGAGAACACGCGGGTGGCGCAACACGTGTCAGCGGTTTGTAGCTGCAGGGGCGTAGCTGCAGGGAGTAGTGCAGTTGGGGTGAAGGGAATGGGGTATAGGGTGGGGGCCCGTGCAAGGACAAAGGGTGCTACAGCAGGTGAGGGCTGGAGCTGTGTGTACGACGACGGGCTTAGGCAAACAGAGGTATGCGAGTACGGAACGCCAATGGAAGTGCGCAACAAAGCGGCATCACGCTGTGGGCTAACTAGGCCAGAACGGCAGCGGACATGAACGAGGCGGGCGGGTGACAAGGTGCGGCAAAGCGGGTGCATGCACTGGAAGTGCCAGTCGGACTTTGGCGTTCGGTGGGCGTCCCGCGCACCTCTTGCGCAGCGTTGCGGGCAGGTCCCCCGGCCGGCCCTCCAGCGTCTTGACGATGGCGAAGAAGGCCAGCAGGCCCAGCGGCACGAAGCACAGCTGGTCCAGCGCCGTCTTGGACAGCACGGCGGCGGCGGAGTGGGGCGCCTCGGGGTAGATGTGGGCGTCCAGGAAGCCGAACCTGGTGGACGAGGTGGAGGGGGGCGGAGCGGGTGGGGATGTGGGGCAGGAGGTTCAAGGGGCAGGCACTGAATTGGCCTTGTTGTCATGTTGTCCCCAGTTGCGGTAGGTGTGGGCTTGGGGTGTGGGGTGTGCTGATGGCCATGTGGGTTGGTGGTCGTACGGCTGGCATGGAGCGGATCCCTTACCCCAACGGGTTCGAAGAGCACAGATTCGCACTCCGTCGTCGACCTCACGCCCGCAGCAGCGCAAGCCACGGCACCCACCAGTAGTGCGCTGCCGGCGTGCCGAACGCGGACGTCTCGGCGCACAGCCGAGCGGTGCGGGCCCAGTCCACGGGGCGGCCGGCGGCAGGGGTGGCGGCGGCCTTGGCCTCCTGCTCCTCCGCCGGCCCGCCGTGCCCAGCCGCGGCGCCACCGATGCCCAGCTGCGCCAGCAGGTCACCGGCGGCGGTGAAGAAGTTGCCGGTCACGATCTTGCACACAAGGGGGTCCTCCTGGGGGCGACGGGAGGTAGGGGGTAGGGTGAAGGGATTTAGGAGTGGCCCTGGGCACAGAGTGGTACAGCTGTCGGGAAAGAGGAGCGGCAATAGAACTGGGTCGGGGGTGGACTGTGCAGCTGTCGGGGTTTCAAGACATGACGCGGGCTACCGACCCAGATGACCCAGATCAGGGTGTGGCAGCGCACGGCGTCCCCACTGCTGTCAACATTCACCAGTGCACACGATTACTGCGTTAAGCGTTACGGCACATCATGCTCTGGCTCACATCTGCAACCCACAACACCAGCAGCGCCTGACCCAACTCCCCGTAGGTACCGTACAACACTCTACCCACACCCAAAGCCTAGTAAGCGCTTCCGGTTAGTTCCACGTCAGCCCCAACGCACCTCAAGCCAGCGGTTGTAGCCGTGTGCGAGCTCCTGCGCGGCGTGGGTTCCGGAGCCCACCAGGAAGGTCCAGGCGGGGCGGCTGTGTGCTAGCAGGCGGGCGCCGTCGGGCACTGGCACGTGCGCGCTGTGGCATGCTGCGATGAGCAGCAGCGCACCGCCGGTCAGGGCGGCGAAGGAGGTGATGGTGGAGGGGACGGATAGGGAGGAGGTGGCGGCATGGGGCTGGGGGGCGAGCGCGGGAGACGAGTAGCGGGCGCTGGAGGGTGGGGGCAGGAGGGCGGGGGAGGCGGCGGAGGCGGGGGCGAGGGTGGGGGAATGTGGGTTGGCGACGGGGGAGGGGGAGGTGCCGGAGAGGACGGCGGTGGGGCGGAGGGAGGTGCGGCGGGGCGCGGTGGCGCGGGAGGAGGGGAGGGAGGGGTGGCGCCGCGGCAGCCTGGTGCGGCTGAGGCTGCTGCTGTGCAGGCCGGGACCGCCGCGGGCCGCCGGCTGGAGGCAGGCGGAGCGGGAGGCCATTAAGCTTGGATGTGGGCCTTGCTACAGGCCGCTAACCTTGCGACTGTAAAGTTTGTAACCGTAGACGTCAACCCTTTAGCTGTCTGCGCTGGTTGACGCTTGGAAGAGGAACTGGTCTCGCCGTCGCTTGGACTCGGAGGTCAGGTGCCCTGCAAAAGCACCCAAACGTTCGAGGCAGCATGGTGAGGGCAAATCGCCCGGCCGCAAAAGTCGCGAAAGTCCATTTACGTCACGCGTCTCTTCCTTGCGCAGCTAAAGGGCATAGCGGCTCGGGTCGGGGGTCGGGAATGAGCGCGCGACAGCACGCGCAGTTTGGCGCCAGCCGCGCCGAACGCGTGTTGAGCAACAGCCCAAGCGGCTTATCGCGTGCGCTATGTTACTGCAAATATGATGCACCGCACCTGCTGCCACAGAAGGAACAGGGTTGCGCAACGTCCAAAGGGCGTTGCCTTGAGCAAGTAGACGATGTGAAGCGTTCTGGGCGCACGAGAGCTGGCGTGCTGGCGAACCCTTTCCTCAACAATAAATTAGGTGATCGCGCGCAAACAAGCTGATAGGTAAGGACAGAGACGGCAGAGTGCGCTATAAGCGTCGCGAAACGGGGGGCACGGCTGCATGGGGAAGGAGAAGGTTCATGGCGATTTGCCATGCATGGCCCGTCAGTTGACGCCATCGCTGACGGTCTCCTCAGGACGGTTCCGGCGCATGACAATATCTCTTATGTTTGTAAGAGGTTCCTATTGACTTGCTTTATTCACAGCGCTTGACCCATGGGTCGCGAAAGTGCTCTGGAAACAGCTTTGTTTGTGCCACAGTTACAGCGCACCGTTGCACAGAAAGCGTACACCCCGCCTGACGGTCATGCGTGCCGTCGTGCTTTACATATATCTCACAGGTGTGCTTTGAGGCGTGCAAACAAGTGAAGCCTCTCGCCTCTGCCGGCATTCCGCCTCCTGCTGCGAGGCTTCTTTGAAATTCGAACACACCAAGCGCTGCCCCAAGGCCCAAGATAACATATACTGTCTGCCAGCAGCCAGCCAGCCAGTAGAATCAGGCATTTGTTGTCGGCTTTCAACTGCTGACCGTCCCTACAAGTGGGTCACGACACGGGACCGGTACCTCCGGAGCGGTATTTGAGAGGCCAGCAGGCCAGTGAAGGGGAGCTCCCCAGGGCCAGCGTGCACGTATGCGATGCGGGAATGGGATACATAGAGCCCCTGACAAGCAGACCCATAGGGAAGGATCACTCACATCCGTGTCCAAAAGGAGCCCCCTTGACCTTGGATAGGCGGTGCTGCTGAGTAGGCGGCTGGAAGCTCCCTCACGCTACTCCCACGTGGGCCGTGGCGGAGCTCGCCAACCAGCGCCGCCAAGTAGCGTGTCTTGGCTCTGCAGCCCTCAGCCACGACAATACCGGTACGTAGCCGTCATGTGGCGGCAAGGAGAGGGTGTCAGCGTACCTAGGCAACGATGTGCGCCCGCGCTGTTCGAGGCAGGGGAGCTCCCGTGGGTCGAGGCAAGGCTCCCGGTGGCAACTGGCAAGGCAACGTGCCTGACCGTACCGGATTCCCGGTACATGGTACCGCGCGGCACGCAGTCTAGTAGCACTTTATATACACTCACAGTGCGCCTGAGTGCACTGCACACACGGGCAAGTGCATGTATGCCGACGGGGCGGGTGCTCTGGTGCACGCATACGGTATAGGAAAGCAGGTGCTCGGCGACCCCTCCAGCCCAAACGTTCCTCACAGAGTGAGAAGGTCGTGGTGACGTACTAGGCATGCGATGATCGTATGGCTATTATTTTGTGGTGGTGCATTGTGCAACTGCGGGGCGAAGCGCTGTCGGCCAGCACCTGAGGCAGCTCCCCTGGCGCACTCACTGGCGCACGCACTGCCCCGCGCTGTTGGGCCTTGTGATTCCCGCTAGCCCGCCCCTTCCCATTTTCCTTACCTGAACTATCATGCCAAACATCCATTTTGCTGTTGTTGCGAGCTAGTGGGCCCCACGCCCCGTTGGAGGAGGGCTGACGGGGCTCTGTTGCGTGCAAGCAGGTGCAGGGACTCAGTCTGGAGCTCCTTCCAGGATGGGCCAGTCACTGCCAGGCAGTAGGAGGCAGAGTAACGCAGGGTCTATCCTGATCAGGTAAGGATTAACGAGGCTCAAAGAGTATTGAGTCCCCTGGGCCCGACCGAGCTACACACAAGCTGAGCGAGACGTTGCACCTTCAGGTGGTGGCAGGGGAGTCTCCCAGCCTGTGCCGCATACGGGCCTGTCGCTTCCTAGATCTTTTCGTCCGATGGAATATGTATGATTGGCATCTACGTGTATGGAAGGCAGGATGCCCTGAACCGAGGAGAATGCGCTTTACATCCTTGCGTCTCGTCGTCAGCACACCGAGCGCAGCAACGTTGACAGGTCCTTTTTACAATGACATGCTCAGCCGGTACTGCAGGGACCGCTACTTTCAGCAAGGGTACTGGACTCGAGGGAGCCGAGCGATAGTCGACTGCGCAAGCAGGAGGACACTGCTGGGCAACAAGCATGCCATACCCCTTCCTTTTATTCCATCACAACGTGTTTCGAGTCAGCGCATGCCCAGTCAGCGCATGCCCACGGCAATTGGGCAAAAGACCGTTGGCAACAATCGGGATTTTGCTGGGGTGCCCCATCGCAAGATCTATCGCCAAAAGGCAACAATTACCTTGACAACTTTACGTACGTATACTTCTTCCTGTAAACCATTTGCACCTTGCTGCGTGTTCGGTGTTGCACTGCGTTTCGCAGCACTGAGTCCAACCCGGCAGCGGGGCGCTACGGAGGCAATTGGTTACAGGCAGAAGGTCAACTAACAACTGACAAGCATGCAAAGGTCCATCGCTGCTCAGCGTGCCGGTTGCTCCAGCGGGGTCGGCACATCGCGCGGGACGACGCTGCGCACCGCTGTTCGCGCTAGCGTGCCGCGTGGTCGCGTTCAGGTACGAGCCATACGCCAGATTTCGCCGACCCAAGTCGTCTTGTCGCCTCCCATCCGTGTACCTACCTCAGCGCGGACTCGCCCACACACCCCGCACCTGCTTGCCCACGCGCCCGTGTACCTTACCGCTACACTCCAGGTCTTTGCCGCGGATGACAGCAGCAGCAGCGGCCCCGGGCTCCTGCAGCGCCTGGGCCGGGTGATAAAGGAGAAGGCCGCGGGCGACTTTGACCGCTTCTTCAAGGGGACCAGCAAGACGCGCGAGCGTCTGGGGGTAGGTCCACGGGGTACCGTAGTAGGTCTCAAGCCGTCAAGGCCCTGAGTGAAGGTCAGGGGCTCAGGCACGTGGACCGTGCTGCCGTGCTCCCACATCGCCTGGGTGGCACATCACACGGAGCCCTGCGTATAACGTTATAACCCCTGTTCACATGCAAGGCACTTCCGTGCAGTGCAGCTTCTGCCTTGAGCGCCTACACCTTTTGCGCTTGCTCCTGTTGACACACCGTCCCGCAGCTTGTGGACGAGATGCTGGCGTTCTGGAAGCTGGAGGACTACGAGGACAGCCTGGAGGAGCTGGAGGAGGTGCTCATTGTGAGTTGATACACACAGTTGGCGGGGGAGGGACGGAGGAGGGGTCACCAGCCGCCAGGTGGGCAGGGGAAGGGGAGGGGCCCAAGAGAGAGGCGGCCAGCAGCTCAGCAACCAGGGGAGGGGTTCCTAACGTGCACACACAGTGCGCACAGCCCGCGCGATGCACTCGGTGCATGGGGGTGTGGGACTTCGTTGTGCTGGTGTAGGGTTGCGGGCCCCAGCGGCTGCAGCAGGGGTTGTTGCCGCGGGCCGCAGCCACGTGTCATTACCGTACGGCCGCCGCTCCATCCACACAGCAGCAGCACTGGCAAGAGGTGAAACCCAGCACGAGGAGGGACAACAGCGGCGGCACGATCACCCAAGCAACTGGTACAGCAGGTAGAACCGAAACAGAAGGAGCCGCAACGACGAGCAGTAGCGGCAGCAGCAGCAGCAGGAGCTTTGGAGGGCGTTCAGTTTGCGGAGGTCCTCCCGCATGGGCCGGTGTTGGGCGCTGGGAGTGGGACCGTGCGGATGGGCCCTGGCCTCGGCGGCGTTAGGTTGACCCACGTCGCGCTGTCACCTACGCCGCGCCTGCCACGGGCTGTCGAGCCTCATGGCGGCTGGGATACTCGCGGCGTTCAGAAAGGCAGGAGGGCGCATCGGCAGCAGCAGCAGCAGCATCATCAGGGGCACGCAGGGTCCCATGGGAAGTCGCCTGACCATAGCCAGGTGGACAGGGAGGGGTTTACGTGGGGCTGCGTGGGGGAAAGGAGGATCCGGCACGCGCCTCAAACATGTGCCGGACACGGCAGGGCCGGGCGTCGCGGCCCACAGGGTGCAGAGCAGGGATGCTGGGTTGGCAGGGTGCGGGGCGTGCCAGAGCCTGGTCCTGGCCCCGGGCTTCTCGCGTTGCATGCGTGATGCGCTCAAGGGCCACCGCGCTGAGGAGATGCGGGGGCCTTGGGACCGATGCTGGCGACATCCCAGTGCGTCGCACCTGCAGGGGCGAAAGTAAGGCGGGCACTCAGCGCGTGCCCTGCGCCTGGCAGGCGCCGCTAGTTCCATACCTCTGCCACACAGCCGTGTGCGGCAGTGGCAGAGGGTTGGGGAGCGTGCTGCAGTTCGGCACGTATGCACTGGAGGGGTCTGCCTTGGGCGCTGCCGCAGCCGCATGACCTGGGCTGGGCAGGTTCGGGGTGCATGCACGGTTTGCGTGCGGGCCCAGAGGACCCGGCGCACCGGTTGCCTGGCGGCCTGGCCGGGTTAGAGGTTGTGGCTCGCAAGGGCGGGAGGTGGCGCCGGGGCCGTCAGGTAGTCCACATCTAACCCGACCAGCAGCCGAAGCGCTGTTGGCTGGCCTGCCTGTGCATACCCCCACACCCCACCCGTTTGGTTTGGTTTGGTTTGGTTTGGTTTCTTACAGGGGACCCCTTCCGGTCGGGGTGTCGTACCACACCCACCACCCCGAGAGGGCAACGAGACAGCCCTCTTAAAGCCCAAAAGCTCGCTTGGGTGGTATGCGTTCTACCTTGGGCCACCCCGTAGCGCTGAAACCCCACCCCCACGGCCCCGCCCCCGCGTCCCGCAGTCTGCGGACTTCGGCCCCCGCACGGCGCTCAAGATTGTGGACCGCATCCGCGACGGCGTCAAGAGCGGCAAGGTCAAGAGTGCGGAGGACATCCGGGGGGCGCTCAAGGTGGGGCGGCAGGGGGAGACAGCTGCGTGCTGCAGCTGTGGAGCACGAGTCCTTTCAATACGCCACGTGCGGGCATTGGGGACGCCCGATGGAGTTATCCGTGCTGCACGCGCTGGTTGGGCCGCGGGTGTGCCCCAAAAGGTTGCTGAACAGCAGTAAAAAGGTTTTCAGCACTAAAAAGGTAACGCGAACCCCCGAACCCTGTAACCTCCAGTCCGCCATTATCGAGCTGCTGACGGCCCGCGGCGGCAAGAACACGGAGCTCAAGCTGCAGGTGGGCGCGGGGGCAGAGGGGGGAAGAAAGGAAACAGGGGGAGGGGTAGCAAGAGGCGGGTCATGGTGTGGACAGCAAGGCGGGGTGGTAGTGGTGGTGAGGCAAGACCACGGAGCTCAAGCTGCAGGGGGGAGGGGGATAGGGGATACGAGATTGGGATGGGAGCATGCGACATCGGCATCACATGCATGATGCAGCAGGACGGGGTAGTGGGTAGGCTGCAAGTGGGTTGCGGACGGTTGGGCGGGATGTGCGCAACTATGCAAGGGCCGGCGATGGCTAGACGGGGCGCAGGCGTGCAAGCTCATGTGGGATAACGCGCGGCTGGGTAGAGGTGCACGGCCAACAGGGACGGCAATGTCAAGCGCACGAGGACAGTGGTTCTGCGCTACCAGTTGTTGGTGTCTAGGTGCTGGTAGGAGCAGCAGGCCCCCAACCCCACGCAACCGTTCCGGACCGCAGGGTCGGCCCGCCGCCATCCTGATCGTTGGCGTCAACGGCGCGGGGAAAACCACAACCGTTGGCAAGCTTGCGTACAAGTACGGCAAGGAGGGGGCAAAGGTGCGGCAGGGCGGTGCGCTGAGGGTCGCTGCTGGTGCGCGGAAGCTGGTGGCTGCGGAATTTTTCTTGACCTCTGGCTAACGGACGCCCGCAGGCATGGCCTGTGCCTGTGCCTGTTCTTTGAGCCTTAGCATCCAGCTTGTCGCTCTCTCCCCGCGAGACGTTTTGCAGTTTTGCCAAATCCTACGGTGTCCGAAAGAGCATTCCTGAGCCTTATTGCCTTTCTGTGTCCACATGCCGCTCATCCCCGGTGACGCAGTGACACGCCCCTCGGCCCCCGCACAGGCACGATGGTCAACCCACAACCCCCTGGTACCCTCCGCGCAGGCGCTGCTGATCCCCAGCGGCACATCCCACGTCGTCCGCACCCCTCCTCTCGTTCCACAATGGTCGATTTTACAGTGCGCCTACCACCGCTGCCACTCCCCGTCCAGGTGCTGCTTATCCCCGGCGACACGTTCCGTGCCGCTGCCGCTGAGCAGCTGGCGGAGTGGGGGCGGCGCGCGGGGGCAACCATGGGCAGCTTCAGGGAGGGGGCGCGCCCGCAGGCCGTCATTGCCGAGGTGCGTGCGTGCGCGGAGTTCAACACGACAGCCATATGCTACCGGGATGCTGTCCTGTTTGTGGTGGACACACCGGCGGTACTGGTTTTAGACGGGAAGGTCTCCTCAGAGGCCAAGTGCTGTCTCTGTTACACTGACCGCGGGTGCAGGGCCTGGTTGTGCTGCGCCAGCTCCATAAACCCAGCAGGGGCCGCTGCTACCCTTGTTGGCGGCATTGCCGTACAACTGCTGCCGTACAACTGCCCGCTTGTGCACTTTTCGGTACACAGGACCTGGACGCGGTGCCCAAGGACCCGATGCAGGAGGCGATGCAGCCCTGGCGTCGCTGCCGTAGACACCGCCGTACACGCCGTGCTTCCGACGCCGTATCGTTGGTGCTGGTGGGCACTGCCGTACAACTAGTGCCGTACACCTGTCCCTGGCACCCTTTGCCGTACGCAGAACCTGGACGCGCTGCGCCAGCGTGTGTCCAAGGACCCCGCGGGCGGTGCTGTGGACCTGGTGCTTGTGGACACGGCTGGGCGGCTGCACACGGCGTACAAGCTGATGGAGGAGCTGACGCTGTGCAAGGCGGCGGTCAGCAACGCGCTGCCGGGGCAGGTAGGGCAGCAGGGGGGCGTGGGTTAAGGGGGCAGGTGGGGTGTGGGCTAAGACACAGGCGGGTGGAGGAGCTGACGCTGTGCAAGGCGGCGGTCAGCAACGCGCTGCCGGGGCAGGTGGGGCAGCGGGGGGGTGTGGGTTAAGGGGGCGGGTGGGGTGTGGGCTAAGACACAGGCGGGTGGAGGAACACACGCTGTGGGTGTGTGGTGGATGCCAGCAACACGCTGCCGGCGCAAATGGGGCGTCAGGTGGCATTGGTGTTGGGGTCGAGCATATGTGGTGCTGAGCAGATTTGCATCCAGGTTGCGACGTCCCTGTCGCCTTCCCTAGCCCCGTCAAATAGATGAAGCGTCACCACTTCACCGCTGAGTCTCTCTCCTGTGACTGGCTGGTGGTTTGGTCATATACCGATACGCCCGCGGTACCGGTAGGCCGCCTCCCCAGGCAGCCTGATTCACGAGACAGACGGCGTCACGCACGACGTGCGCACGGTCCATCCGCTTTACCCATGCTATGCGTGCCCCTCAACCACTTCGTTGCTCAAAGCAGTGCCCGCCCTGTGTGCCTCTCCCCCCTTCGCACAGCCCGACGAGACGCTGCTGGTGCTAGACGGCACCACCGGCCTCAACATGCTCAACCAGGTGGGGGTACGGCAAACCGTGAGGAAACCCGGTGCGGTCTGTGGCTGGGAATGTATCATGGGTTGAAGCATGGTGCCGGTTGGTTCACTTCGGTTCGCTGTCGTGTGGAGTGCGTTGCGGTGCACGGGTGCCTCGACGTGTGCACCCATGCGGGGCTCGTGCGGGATGTTGCGTTGGAAGCATGAGGAGCGACACTCGTGCGTGCAGTCCGTTATATTGTAGCGCGAAACCTCAGCACAGCGAAGTGCATAACGATAATACCATCGTTGTTCTGTTTCGCTCCGCACACTCCGTCGACTCAGTCCCACGGGTGTCAACAACGCCATGCACCCGTCTCCGCCCGTCGGCATACATGGCTGCTCCCAAACGCCATTCATGTCCCAGCACACTCTTACCACCTGACACGTTCCTTACACCCCTGCCGCCAGGCCCGCGAGTTCAACGACGCCGTGCGGCTGAGCGGCCTCATCCTCACCAAGCTGGACGGGACGGCACGTGGTGGTGCGTAGGAGCGGGGGAGGGGCCCAGGCAAAGGGGGCTTCAGTTGTGCTTGCCGGCTGCTTGGCCAGCATGCCGGTACCGTGCCGCTGCTGTCTCAAGTTCACGGCTGCACGGCGTCGCCTGCAGGCACCTTTACTGCGCTGCGGAGTACACTTGATGCATTGGGCCACCCCGCATCGGTTCTGTCCCTTGTGGCATCAGCTATGGCATGAAGCTAGCCCACGCCACCCTGATGACGCCGGGGTGCTCGTGCGGCACGTCATGGATGGACGTTGGCTTCGCCAAACGAAGCATGGCTACGCACTCTGATACCGGTACCACGTCCCCCATCACACGTGCCGTGGTACTGGACTCAAGGGTAGACACCTTGGGGCTGCCCTCCGCGGTGGCGCGCCATCGCGCAACACTTTTTATCGTCAGGATAATCCACAACCACGTGCCTGCATCTTTAAGCCGGCGCAGGAAGACGTCGGGCTTGGGCTGATTGTTTTAGTCACACACGTCGGCTCGCACTTTCAGTTGCCTTCCCACCGCCTAAACCCCCCACCCGCCCACCCCATCCCATGCCTTCACCCCGCGTGCCGCTATGGTGCTAGTGGTCGACACCCTGGGGCTGCCCTCGCTCGGTGGCAACGCGCCATCGCGAACCCCTTGCAACACAGCGCCGAGCCCTCACCCCCACATCTTCCGCCCCCCGCCATGCGCGGTGCCCCCCTGCGCAGGCGCCGTGGTGTCGGTGGTGGACACCCTGGGGCTGCCCTCGCTCGGTGGCGACGAGCCATTGCGAACCCCTTGCAACAAAGTGCCAAAGCCCCTACCCCCGCCATGCGTGGTGCCCCCCTTCACAGGTGCCGTGGTGTCGGTGGTGGACACCCTGGGGCTGCCCGTCAAGTTCATTGGTGTTGGCGAGACGGCGGAGGACCTGCAGCCCTTCGACCCGGAGGTGAGGTGCAGGACTGTGGCATGACTGCGCATCTGTACGTGGCAAGGGCAATCCATGCCGCACAATCAGGAAGGCCAGCTTGCGTTTTCACTGTTTTCCTACTCGTAACGCTTAATCCCTACGGCCCCTCACTGCGTGCTTGCAGGCCTTTGCCGAGGCCCTCTTCCCCAAGCAGGCCGCGGCTGTGGCTGCGAAGTGAGGAACTAGGTCTCAGGGCGCGGGTATTTGTACGGCATTGGCATTCTGGGTGCAGGGTTGGGCAACGGTGCAAGGGGCGCTGCTACGCCTGGGGCGTGTGGACGGCCTTCCGCTGCCATATCAAGGGCTGGGTGACGGCCGGCTGGACAGGGGCCTTCAGGCGCAGAGGGCAGCGATGCGGCCCACGTTGTGTGGGTCAGGCCCTTGCACCTGGGGGCGTGCCGGGTTGGCAGGTAGAAGGTGTGATCTGATTGGCGAAACGACATGAGTGCACTTGAGTGATGCGTGGGAGACGCGCGGATGCGGCAGGGGAGTCTCCTTTTAGGTGCTGGTAGGGAACACTAACGAGTGCTGTGGTGGGTTGCGCTGGTGGGTTGCACAGAAATTTACGGCTCGATTATGCTGGGGCGGACTGGGACCTTACGCGATCTGCTGGTCCTTTGTGCGTCGTGCACTTGCTGTAGTGTGTTGGACAGTGACAGGGCTTTCACGCATGGTGCTGGCTGGCCTGATGCGTTGGGCAGCGCTCATCAGCAGTGCGGCACTGCTTCTGTGGGTTTCGGAGGAGCGCCGCTGGCTTGTGTCACGTTTCTGCATATCAGCTGCCATCGGCTGCCAGCGTCCCAGTAACCTAGGTCTGAAGTAGTTTGCAGAGCGTCGCAGGGGCTCCCTGGCACCCTGGGCTGAAACATAAAAGCCCCTTGCTTCGCCAGTTGGGGCAGTCAGGGGCAGTGCACGTGGGTAGACGATGATTAGGTGGCCTTCGATCTTGATACGGGCTGGAGGGATCCCCTGTAACAGTATTCGTCTGTCGTGTCTGACGGTGGCCCCTCGTCACTGCCGGTCTGGCGGGTGAAATCCCTCAGGGAAAGATACACGGGACACTTCAGAGGAGCAGCAGCAGCGCCCGGCAGCCGCTGATGAGTGCCTCGCCGTGCATTAAGCCCACGCTCAGCAGCGCCATTGTCGCAGCTCGCAAGGAAGTGCCCCACAATCCCAGCCGGGTAAACCTCACGCACGGCACACGGCTGCAGTGCGGCTGTAGCGGTACGTACCACGCACGGTCATGGTCACCATGCTCCCATGCATCAGCATAAGATCCGCGCGGATACCCCAACTCCAGCCAACATTCAAAACTGCTCGGGCCCAGTCTTTGCGCTTCAGTGAACACGTGGCGAAGCCATGCAGCTATTGTCCAAGTGGCACACTAGCTAGAGTTCAATACCAGACAGAAGCACCGCAACCTGTCTACAACCACTCCATCGCAGGTCCAGCACCTGTGTTGTGACCTTTGCAACCTGGGAGTCGCACATCGCCCCACCACGTGTCCATGGGCCCCGACATCAGCAGCTACCACGGCCATTGTAACAGAGAAACAGCGCTGGGACAGTACGTTACCGGTCTGCACCACCGTAAGCAACTCCAGGAAGGTAGGGGCACACCTTGCAATACCCAGCATCTCCCCAACAACCGTGTCCCCCATGCTTTAGCGCAACACATACATGCAACCCAGTGACCAGGGTACCCGCCGCCGGAGGCCTCCCGCAGACGCTGAAACAATTTGGTAGCCGCAGCTGCTGCTGGCATCGCTGCTGGCCGCCGGCAGAAGTACCTCTGTCCCCGAAACGGCCGCACCCACGCGCGCTGAAGCGTCCCTGGCGGCACTTGGCCCGCTGTGAGCTGTGGTCGTCTTTTGGTGCGACCGCTGTTCATCATGCACCTTGCCTGAACTGGTCTTGTCGCTCGCCTGCCGGAAGCCATCAGTCAGTAAGCAGTGAATCGGCAGCAACTTGTGCTAATAGGCAAGGAGGAACACTGAGTGTCCTAAACCTGGGAGCAAGGTGGGGAGCGAGCTGGCGCGGGGGCTTTTGATGTGTGGGTGGGAAAGAGGGCGCCAATAACTTCCGTGCTCTACAGCAAGTCCCCCCGAGGGAGGTTATTCCCACTTTGTACGACACCTGCTCCGGGGCTTGCTGCTTTACACGCTAGCTGAGAGGAATTAGGCGCCTACCAGCTACACCGGAGGCTTTGTCCCTGCCGCAGGAGGGCGCGATAGCTCACCTGAGTAACCCCAGACAGTTGCCGTTTGGGGGAAACCGCTCCTCCTGAATGGCAAGAGGATGTGCAAAGAGTCGAGAGCGCAAGCAAGACGACATGGTTGCCAGCTACGTGCGCAGGTCGCGTGATGCATCCCCCGCAGGGGCTCCTCACCGTCTCGTAGTTTAGCCAGCTTCCTCTCAGCCTTCTTGTAGCGTGCATTGTTTGCCAAAGCGATCTGGATGGGTGCGATGCAAACAGGGTGGGTGCGGTGCAAGTCAACAGCACAACCAGCACAGCGGCGGTTGGGGCGGGAGGAGGAGGCTGGGGACGTGGGGCTGGCCGAGGCTGCAAGCTGAGGCGGGCTGTGGCCGTGGAGACCCTAAGCTAGAATTCTTAAGGAAACTAGGAGGCTATGGGTCTAGGCAGGGCAGCGTTAGAGCAGGCGAGACACAATGGGCCAGGGGCTGGGCTCCAACGGAGCTCCCACGGCAGGGACACCGACGGGGCGGTCACAACGGCAGGTTACAACGGCAGGGGGGCCAACAGAGGGCGCAACGAGGGCAAGCGACGAAAGTAAGCAAGCCGGGGACAAGCAGGGGTCCTCGCAGACGGAGGCCAAGACAGCTAAGGCGCCGGAGGGCGCACGACAACAGCCAAACACGAGCAAGAGGCAAGCGCCCAAGCTAAGCCAACCGCCCGAACCCTCCCCCTTGCTGGCAACAAGCGACCAGAACAACCCCACCGAGCAAGGCCGACAGCAGCACCGCACTGCACCACAGCGAACGCAACACTAGCCCAGACCCCACCCCACCTCACCCCACCCCACCCCTCCCCACCCGTACACACCCTAACCTCTCCGCACCCAACCCCACTCCCGCCCCGTCCCGCCTCGGCCCGCCCCACCCGAGCCCCACCTCCAAGCACTGGACCTGCAGATCCCTGTCGCCCTTCCTTGCTGCTTCAAAGGAAGCTTTGCTCCAATCCAAAAAAGCTCTATCGTATGCTTGCATTTTCTTTCGCAACTTGCTCTCCTGCTCTGCTGACAAGCTGGCCATGTCGGTGCGTCGAAGTATGTCGTTGCCTTAGCTTGCCCCTAGCGAATTAGGGATCCGAAACAAGGAGTCTCTAAATATATGCGTAAAAGATAGCGCCTGGTGCGTAGGGGCCGCAAACAAAACAAGTTGATAAGCTGGGGCGGGAGCCCGCGTGGTGGACAGGATACTGTTCTTCTGCTTCCTATGTTTGTTCCAGTGCGTGACATAAGAGGTAGGTAGACAGTGGGCGTCAGGCAGAGTCTGAGTCAGAGTCTGAGTCGGGACAGGCAGAGTCTGAGTCTTCGTGGGACCGCTTTGTAGCTAGCCCGCAGACGCAATAGCAGTTCAGGCTACA
>VFQN01001405.1_pt1 | contig 40497 bp, 67 predicted proteins | sample 3512371 | NCBI WGS metagenome assembly VFQN01 (sample SAMN10412370, study PRJNA504923) | tailings metagenome | isolation source: Replicate 2 from Balatoc abandoned mine | place: Philippines: Itogon, Benguet | collected 2017-08-28 | reverse complement strand
ACGCTATGCGCCGCATCTCAGCCTGCTTGCCCTGCCAATCCTCCATAACCTGTCGCAACAAGGACATGGCATGCAGGTGAGCGCACGCGTTGCATGCCCAATTAAGAACGCCTGCCACTGTAGCCTAGAGATGTTCCGCAACAAACCGCATGGTCAGTACCAGAGCTCAACGGCCGAAGCGTGAGCTCCTTTGCCAGGCATATGGGATTCTGGGTGTTGCAGACATGTGATACATCGCCCTCTGGCGCACAGGCCGCACCCGCTGCTGACTGGACACCTATCGTGCGTGGCCATTGGTGAACCAAGGGCTAGCACGCTAGTCTTCGGTACCTCGTCTGCTGTCGTGCCGCTGTTGTAGTACTTTGGCCTTACACAGGACTGGCCCCATGCTGACGCAACTGCCGCTATGCACGATGCACCCAAACGCACCTTGAGCACGTCGTCGGGTCCATCCTTCCAGATGGGCAGGTAGTGCTCGTAGGGCTTGAGAGCACGCACGAAGTACTCCAGCCAGGTAGTCTCCTCCTGCAACGCGCAGGCGGTGGTTCGTGCGTAAGGTACGGCAGTGGTAAGCGACAAGGTTATCGACACCACAGGACAGTATGGCAGTCTCTAGCAGGCGCCCTAAGCCTGCGTGACACCACTAGGGCCTAACGCGACGGCTGCCATGCTAGGTAGGCGGCGCTGTAGTACGGTTGCATCACCAATGTGACCAGTAACCGGCTGGCGCAGGAAGGATAGGGATGGCATACAGTGCCAACGGACCTTCAGAATGATGCTGTTGACGTGCATGACTCGCGAGAGTCGCCCAGCGTACGTGACACCGTCCAGGTGCAGCAGGTACTTCCTGCGCATGGGCGCCCACTAGCAGTGAGTTAAACCGGTAGCAGGACGGCGCAGTCTCACCCGGAGCGCATATGGTTAATGGCAGGTGTACCAGGTGTACAGCTACGAAGGCGCAACGGTACCACGTCCGGTCGTTGTAGCGAGAGGTGGCAGGGCACGCCCAGCTCGACACGTGCTGAAGCACGAAGCAGTCCGCCGGTAGGTGTGGCCACTACGCAAGCCGTGAGCATGCTGTTGCTAAGCGAATGAACACGTAACCCGCAGGCCCAGGAATTGGGGCTAGACTGATACGCCCCTTACCATCGTGCATGATCTTTGAGGTGGGTCTCTCCCGCAACGACTGTGGAGTTGGGGTAGGCCTCTTGCGGCCCGATTAGCGCCGCCTGCACCTTGTCAGGTCGCTGGCGAGACAGCTCTGACATGTGCAGCCGACTGAAGAACCTCTCCCGGGCGACCGTGCCGTTGGGGTGCGTGACGTTGAAGTACTTGGGACTGCGAAGGGATGGGGACACGGGCCACGTCCGTGCTTCTGGCCACGTCCTTGCTTCTCCTCGCAGCGACTGCGGGCGGTTACGGTAGGTGCGTAGCTATAGACCAGAAGCCCCCTGCTACAGGCAAGGGCGCTGCCCAACCGCCGCCGTCGGCCTCCCGCTGGGTCCCCTCAGCAGCACACCTACCGTTGCCTGCCCCTAAGGCTCCTATGCGACCCACGTCTGGGACCCCTCTCAGCTGCCCCTGCTGGACATGCGTAGGCCAACACATGCTGCTGCCCAGTGTCCTTGTGCCACTCGTGCCTTGCCACTCACTCACCTGTGGCCCCAGTTGGGTCGCCCCACGAAGAAGGCCTTGTCATGCTTTGCTTGCCAGGGGTAGCTGTACAGAGGAATGTCCGAAACAACCATGAAGGGGCGCAGGAGGTCGATCTGCGGCACGTGGCACGGCATTTATGTGAGAGCTGGCCTGGGACGATCATTCATTCATGGTGGAGGCAGCCTGCCTCAGAACTGCAGGCTTGCTGCAGTTCCTCCGCACAAGTCGCCAAGCGGGAGCGGCACCGTAACAGCCCTTCGTACCTGCCTACCGTTTACCCTGTCCTCGCTAGCAGTGTTCTTGGTGATCCCAAGTGCTGGCATCGGGCAGGCTCCGAGGTCCCCGCACCAACCCTGGTCCCGGTCGCTGATGAAGAAGAATGCGTCTGTGGCCACAGCAGGACACCGGCGGTCAGAGGGTTAGGGGCTCAGGGCTGTGGAGCTGGGCGTGGGGGCGAGCGGAGCCCGCCAACACAGGCAGCTGTGCAGCATGGCACAGGGCGTACACCCCGCATGTCCAGCCCAGGGAGGTGCTCGTACCCATCATGTTACACACGTGCCACGCGGGAAAGTCCTGAAGGCGTCTCCCTATGTGCGGTTGGTCGGTCGCCAGGCTCATTAGCAACAAAGCAGGTCTTCAAAACCGCGATGCTCGCCACAGGGCAAGCGCGTGCAGTGTAGGAAGGATACGGACTTCCTCGCCCAGGCGCCCGTAACGTCCCCCGCTGTACCTACCTACCTGGGAACTCAATCTCCTTGTCAAACACCTGCTGGTAGTACTGCGTGGCGCTCGTCCACAGCGTGATGGGCCCACGGGTCACTTGGGTCGGGGACTCGGACGTCATGTTCCACAGCTTGCTGTCATGGGAGGGCGAATGAGCAAGCGCGGGGTGTGGGAAGGGTTTGGCGGTGTGGGTGTGGGTGCACGGGGGGCAGGGAGTCATGCAACAGATGGCTGCCGGCGTGCGGGCTGGACAGGCAGCAAGCCACTGGCTGAGCGTACTCCTCGCACACGAGGGTTCTAGCAACCACGTCTCCGGTGGCCGCCTTGCGCACGGTGACCCGACGAGCCATGACCTGGCGCCGTCCCCTCCCCACTCCCCCCAGAGTGGTGGGCGTACCCAGTTGCCCAACAGCATGCGCAGCAGCAATCTCTTAACGGCGCAGCGACTTACCCCATGAATGGGTAGTACCATCTATTCCGGTAAATGACAACAAAGTACTGAGCCCTGCATGGAGCACCGAACAGGCGGTGAGAAGGTGTACACAACCTGGGTGCATAAGGGCTAGCGACAAAGGCCAACACGTGCATCAAGCATAGCAGCATGTCCTGAGTGCAACGGCAAGACAGTGCATCTACCCCAGTAGCCCTTGCTGCTATCCGGGCAAGTGCCGTTAGTGCAGTACTCGAGTGCTCAGGGCCGAGAGCCTGTGGACCCCTCCCTAGAGCATGCCCTGTTGGGACCAGTAAAATTGTCTTGTTGTGCAGGTACAGTGGCGTAGTCGTGGTCTAGTTGTGCAGGTACTAATGGACAACGCTGGATAATTACAGGGCCCCTGTGGCAGCAAACCCTATGGCCCACACCTCCAGAACCTGAGCAACTCTGTTGCCAAATCAACCAACGCACCCCACGCGGGTGAAAGGGGGCTGGCTGCCAGCGAGGCAGGGCACACTGCTTCTGTTTGGGCACCGTAAGTGTGTTCAGTCAGGCTTGCAACCATTTAAGCTGACGCACATAGTCGCACCATTCCTGGGCGGACCAGCGGTCGATGAAGGCGTCAATATCGCTGCTGTTCAATGGCGAGCGGCTCCTCCAAAACTCGAAGTCTGGTTCCATACCTATTGCAGATGCAGTGTGCAGTTGACACCCAGGTAAAGTCCCGAAACATATAACTTTGCCCTTTGCCCTACTGTTGACTCACATGTTTTATACAGCTCCTCCAGCTCGCCATCCGTAGACGCACAAGGTTCCATACCAGGTTCTCCACGGGGGTCGGTGTTCTCTTCTACTTCTAGTCGTAACACATGATGTGTAAGAGGCGGTGGCGCTTGGCATGCAGCCTTGTACAGACTGAATGTGCACAGAGCGCATAGCAGTAAACCTTTAAGTAGTGGCATGTCCTGTTGTGGTGAGGCTGCAATATGTGCGAACGACAGTCCAGGGGCAAGCGCAATTTGCACAATGGTTCTTTTACTTTATGCAGTAGTTGACTGGGACATGTGAAACCTGTAATTAGTTACCGAGCATACGCGAGCCCTGCTCTGCGTGACAGGCCATCGCGTGGTTTCGGAGGCGGAGCTCTATCGCAAGGACAAGCTCATGGCGATGCCAGACGTGTTCGACCATGCAAAATATGCTGCCTTGTGAGGGATCCAGGTCGGCTGGATGGCAAACCACGGTAATGTCCCAGAGCTGTAGCTCTCCAGCCAGGGGGGGGTCTCCCCTGGCGACAGCAGCGCCTGCTATAGCCAGCGTAGCAAGATTCTTGCTCGTAAACCTCCTTGTGTCACATGACTAACATGCGGATGAGTGAGACCTGGCGTACACTAGGACACGCATGTGCTTTGTCCCTTGTATGATGGTGACGGCGATGTCACTTCCGCACCATGCCCCGCCCTAAAACCCATACCGCATCTCCTGCATGCACGGCAGGACAAAGCCGTGTCCCATACCTGTACATACAGCGTACATGTGCGTGTACACCGTACAGAGCAGCCCAGGTGCAAGCCCATACGTAACACCTGTACGTACCAGGACAAACAAGCATGTGTCGGCCCTGGTCGGCCCATGTACAGCTGTCCCGGTACTGGTCTAGTATCGAATGCCTGGCAGACTTAGCCGGCGCGGCATCAGAGGGCTGCGGCGCTGCGCTATCCCTACGGATTTGTCGGGGGATAGGTGGGTGTGCAATGGCAGGAAGATATGGCAGTGCAAAGTGCTATTAGGGGCCACAAGCAGTAATCAGCACCAGGATTACAGAGGGGAGAACGTGCTCACCTGCATCAGCCCACAGCCCCACACTCCTCCAGCCAACCAGTGCATCGCAGATGCATAATAAGATGTAGGCACCATGCGCCGAGCCACGTCCGGTACCATAACTCAAAATGGCAGGCGAGACGGATCCTAGCGAAGGGGAGATCAAAGCACGTGATGCCATGATGAAGTTCTCCTTAGCCCGCCGATCTTGTGTTTGCCCACACGAGCTCCATCCCACACTGCAGGCTATCGCACAGGTAGGTGCGAAGCCCCTACCACCCGACCTTCAAGGGACGGACTCCCAGGCATCATGCATACATAATTGGTTGGCGTGTTCACAGCGCTCTTGTACATTGGAACAACAGACATGACAACTGGCAGGGCCTACCATGCATGCTGTCCCGTCCACCTATGCCGCAGCAAGCAGATACCCCAGTTGCAGACCTGCGCAATGACACGACAAAGGTACCAAACCGACACCGTGCACACAGCAAGGCACCACAAGTTCAATGTACGGACACTACGTCATGCATGGCATGCTCTCGTGGACTCGTGCACACAGCCACCAGTAGCCAACGAACGAAGCAAGCGGTGGACCCTACACAATCGGTCATGGCATGCCGGCAGCAAATCTCTGTCACTACCGCTACTGAAGCAGTGCAGTCCTGGACAGCCCCGTGTGTTATCTGCTGTGCTCATGCGTATATGCTCGTCGTGCGCACTGAGCAATACACCTAGGACACAGAGCAGGAGCAGTACCTACCCCCAACCACATGAATTACTACCGGTAGCTGCCACCAGAGCAACACAGTTGATGGCGCTTATGATATGCAACTCGGGCCTGCTTCCCAGACCAAATCGGATAAGTTCAGTACACATGCATAACCAGGCTTGAAGCCGTACCACCCTTAGCATGCCCAAAGCGGCGCACCACACATGCAAGGGAGGACGGTGCCCTGGGCACGCGCGCTCGCAACCATCTCAATGAAACAATGGGGTTAATGCATTTTTGGAGAGGCCACAGAGTCACCGTCACCCGCCCGTCGATGCTCACTGGGATGCCGGTATACCGGTACGCCGTACACTGGCCCACCACCAGCCATCCCGCCCTGCTGCACTGGTTGGGCTATGGGTGCAGCTCCTGCCAGCGTATGAAAGAGTTAGAGATTAGGAAGAGCAAATTCAAGTCAAACTCGTCCTTGCAGTTCCTGTCATCGGGCATCTTGTAGCCAGTGGGGGTGGCGGGGAAGAAGGGCATGACGCTACACTGATAGTGCAGTCCCCGGGGAGCCTCCCAATGCAACTCCATTTCATTCCTCTTGAAGGGGGAAGCGTCTGCCAGGATGTCATAAGGCACCAGTTGCAGATTAATGTTCGCTTTGGCAGCATCTCCCTGCAGGCGAGCCACGTAGTGGCGTGCCTCGATTGCGGCCCGTAGCCACTCCGGGTCCTCTCTTCCAGGACGGTTGAGGTGTGCCCCAAGCATGACCCAGAACACGTGCATCGGTTTCCCGCCCAAGTAGGTAGCATTGCTGCTAACATTGTGGACCAGGTTGTCCAGCCCAGACCCCGTAATGTTGGAGGCGGGGTCGTCCTTGTCATAGTGGACGCCACCAGAGACGAAAACGTCTGGCCGTAGGGCTGCCAGCCCTCCAGTCGATATGAAGCGCGCTCGGTCACCGCCAACGGAGAACGAGTAGCCAATGAAGAAGAGAACGTCGGCTGGGAGGTCGTGGTTCTCGAACGGCGCGTAAGCACCGGCGCCAATATCAAGGAGGTCTGTGCCGTTCTTGTAGTACGTGTAAAGGGCCTTGTCGTGGTCTGTTGGGGGAAGTTGTGCGGAACACAGAATCAGGTCTCTTGGGGGGCAGCCTAGACGTGAAGTCTCCGCATTAATATGTGGACTTCGCGGCAATAATGGCAGTCAATCGAACGCCTGAATGCTCAAACCTAAGGGGCATAGTGGTGCGACGGCCACCCCTGGCAAACAGTATGTCACTCAGGATGTTCGCCAGGCAAAAACGGATAGGCGCCTGCTGACAAGGACAGGACAGGGCCAATCACAATTAGGACTTTCTGGCTGCAACAGCCCTTGCACGGCGGGACCCATGCCGTGCTGCCGTACGTGCGGACTTACAGTAATGCTCGATTACTGCATCGATGCCACGAATGTACCAGATCAGACGGTGGTACATCTGGCGATTCAGACTGTCACCAATGAAGAAAGCCTGCGTGCGGCGGGACACGCATGTAGGGGCTTACGCACAGAGCTTTGCAATACGGTATATGTTGCAGATGAGGACAGTGCCGGCGTGGCATGATCAGCAGGTCTGGAGCAGAAAACATAACGTGACGCCGGGACGTGTGCCATGCCACCTCCCCTGGGACGCAGGGCAGGGACATGGCGCCGTGGTGATGGGGCAAAAGAGGAATAGCAGTGCGCAGCAGCCGCTGCACAGCATTAGGGGAACAGTACCACAACCAAGGTGTGCACTTACACGCTTGCCCGCAAGGGCATCAATGAGCTTCCTCCGCGGCACCCTGTGCCACTCGCAGTCCTCTCCTGACTCATACTGAGGCATCGTTATGCCAGGATGTCGTGACAGCGGGGTCTCCACGACGCCAACGGCTCGAGTACTACAGTACCAAACCAGGGAGGTATGCAGACGGGTGCAAGCAGCATCAGTGGAAGGCGCGTGTGCTGGCTGCGAGCGGGCGGGCCTTGAAATTGACAGAAGCAAGCTCCGCCCAAACTGGAGTGCTGGCGTGCAGTAAGGACCCACGGCAGGGACACGTGTCCAAGGCGATGCTGCCCTGCATGCCGGTAACCGGCATCAGGCAGCCGCTGCAGCACAGTGGATACCCCGCCGCCCCTGCCCGTCACCCACCTGGAGTTGTCGCGCACCCACTGGCCGGCCCACCAGGAGCCTGGAGTATCGGTGTGTAAGCACATTGCACGTCCTGGTGGACCGTACAGCCAATGCGGCTCCAGGTCTGCCTTGTCCCAATGCGGCTTCACGAGGAAGACCATGTAACTGCAAGCACGACCAAAGGTGGGTTGCCGCACTTTATCTTAGGAGCCAACGGGAGCGTCTGGATGGCTGTTGCGTGTCGAGTGCTGACACACTTGACAGCGCAACTCATACCACATAGCACTAGGGTGCTACAGCGCAGTTGCAGAGCGACACAGTACAGAACGCCAGCCACACGCAACTTACTCGTATATCACTTCGAGGCCTTCAGCGTCCCAGTTGAAGCGCCCAGACTTGGGCATTAGGCACGTGCCGTTCAGGCACGCACCAGGTGCAGGGCAGACCGGCCCCGGAGAATGCGACAGACATGCATCCATCTCATAGAAACGGGGACTGCCGGAAGGCGAACCAGAGGCCGATGCGGCAATATCCATACTGGCGGCTGCTGGTGGCTTTGTGTCTACGTACTTCATCTGCTCATCTGCTTTCGCGAGCCCCTTCAGTAGCACCTCGTACGCGTAGGGCAGCGGGGCCTTCAGCCCCAACTCCAGGTCCGTTACTGGTATGGGTGAGCTGACCGTGCGGGCTAGGTCTGCTGCACATGTCGACCTTGCGCAGGAGCCAGCTGCAACAACGGCCGAAAGTCCCACTGCGTCTGCACTGCTGCTAGCCGCCATGGTACCCCAGGCATCTGGGTCGGCTGCATTGTTGCCAAATGGCAGGCGGCCGAAAGCGCTGTGGGACCAAGGCCGTTGGCTGGACGGCTCCAAATCCACCGGCGCAGTAGCACCGTAGCCCAGGTCCCACAGGAGCCTGGAGAGTAGGCGGAACGCACTTACGTAGATGCGGTCGGCTGGGCTGTGGGCATGGACCCCGGGAGAGAGTGCCCGCGTGGAGGCCTGTTGTGCTGATAGCTGCGCGCGGCCACCGTGGAGAAGCCGGAGTGCGGCAAGAAGCTGCTGCGGGTCAGTGAAGGGGTAGCGCTGGAGCAAGCCCCAGCTTAGCGCCACGCCACCTGCGACGGAGCAAGGCCCCCAAGCATGGCATCACAGGGTTAAAACCTGACGTACGTGCGACCACGCTAGATGTTGCAGCTCCGTTTATTTGCACATGACTCTCAATTACCTGCTGGAGAAATGTAGTAACGCGAGCCCGCGTACTTAGTGCAGCTTATCAAGTCCGACATAGATACGTTGGCCTGGGGGTCCGGTGCTCCGCTCAGACGACTGCTAGCGTGCTGTGCAGCATGGCAGGCTACGGCAGGGTTGCAGGGACAGCCTGCGAGGAGAGGAGCCTGCCCCTTCACATCTACGTGGCACGGCAGGCAGCGTGGTGCAGCCAGGTCGCATGTTTGCTGCGTGTAGTGGCGCTGCAACTGCTCCGCTTCCACCGTTGTCTGCTGCGGTTGCTGCCCGTCCGTAGCCAGCCCGGAAGCATGCGTACTGTGGTTAGCACGCACGACGCAGTCTGTTACTACGTACGGCAGCTTGTGGTCCCTGCACGCATACCAGGGCAACATGGCGGCAGCACAGTATGCAAGACGTCCATGCAAGTACCGTAGATTGAGCCTCTGGTAGAGTATGTTGCTAGGGCGATGAGGCAATCTAAGGGAACAATTTCTGCCTTATGGTCCCAAGCAGAATTCTGTAACACACCAACTTCCGACTCTGCTACACAGGTTGATCTTCCATGAAGCAGCTTGGGCATGCAGGGCAAGTTGATGCGTGCGCTCACCATCCCCGCAGCTGCCGCCTAAGGCCCTCCAGGTTGACTTCCACGCCCGGGTGGGAGAAGAAGAGCCATTTTGGCTGGACAGGCGAGGCACCTGCCGCAGCAGCGGCAAGGAACGGCGACAGCGCCACGAACAACTCCGTTTCCGGCTGTCCTGCACTGTTGCCGCCCGAGTAGCCTGTCCATATTTCTGCTGCACGCTGTCCGTCAGCCGCCTGACTCGCCGGTAAGACCGTCGAGTTGGAAACTACCACGAGTGGGAAGCCCTTAGCACGCCAAGTACGGTGCCCGTCGAGGGTCCCTGACGTTGGGCACAGAGCAACCCCTATACAGTTAGCACTTACAGCGCATGCCCCCAGGCAGGCACCTTCCGCCGTGCAACTAGCGGATGGATGGGCCGTTGGCCGAACCGTCGAGTGACACACCTTGAGGAGCACGCAGTCCGTCGATAACCGGAAGCGCTAAGACTACATCGGAAGGTTGCAGCGCGTGCACTCGGTGCACCTCGACGGTCCACCAGAGGCCGAGGAGCAGCAGGCCGACCCAGCCACGGACGTTCATGACTTCGCCTCCTAATGTCACCAGCGGTCGATACAAACTAGAGCGCTATGGGCAATCCTGTGCCTTGGCGGTAGCTGTCGAGTTGCCATTCACTGTGGTCAACACGTCACGACGCTGTGTGCGCTGCCCCGCACATATGCAGTGCTGCTAGCTCCTGCACATTGTAGAGCCCCAAAGTATGCTACAATAGGGTCCGGGGGCTGACACAGCGGTGCAAGCGCTTTGCCCTAGCATAAGAAACTCGGTCGTGATGCATCCAAAGCCAGAGGGACCCGTATATGTGTACAGAACCTATATTATATATTTCCTGTAGAAATTCCATTGCAGCAACGCTACAAGCGGTACTGGCTCGTACTTATATTGCGACAGAGAATGCGAATGCGACAAAGGCGTGCAGGCCACCGCACGTGAGGTGCTTTTACACTGATCGAGCCAAAGAAGCTTCGGCTCGTGCAGTGCTGCACAAAATCGTGTCCAGTGTCGACCTTTCAACCTTCATCCTGGCCCTGCGCTACTCGCCAATGCTGATCCTTGCCTTCTGCATGTGCTTATCCATTCAGGGTGGCACGGTGGCTTAAAAGACGACGGGCTGGGCCAGGGGCTTGGGTCTGTCACTCTTGTCAGTCAGGCGAACTCCCCTTGTCTGATTCACCATCCAACTGTGCCGCTCACCCTGCCTGGCCTCGGACTTCGGACCACATGGTTCGCCTCAGGAACTGAGGGACACCTGAGGGAATACCTGCTAGGCTCTTCTCCTATCTTGCCTGTAAGGGCCACTGGGTGTAGAGTTGAGTTCTGGTTGCCCCAGGTTTGCTCCAACGCTCCCCTCGCTGCTCCCACGTGCCAGCGCCCAGCGGCGCCCACCTGCATCCTTTCCTTGCGCTTCGTGCCGCTTCCTGCCGACAATGCGGCATGCAGTCTTGGAAACAGCCTTGGTTGTAAAACATTCTATCATGGCGGCGTCCAATCATAACAGCAGATAACAGCGACCATTTCCACGCTTCAGGATGGAGTGTTGGGCTCAGGGGAGAGCCCCTCCCCTGGTTGGGCTGTGCGCTTCGTGCAACACCACCAGGGGAGGTAGCAACAGGAAGGTCCGAAAGTCCATGCACACCTAACACCCCAGGTGCAGAAAGACTACAATACGCCCAACACGGCTAGCTTCGCGGCAGCGACGTCGCCGCTGATGGCCCAGCTCAAGAGCAGCAGCGCAGGCAAGGTACACCACAACCCACGCAGATTGCAGGACACTAGCGGTACAAGCGGTACACAGGTACTACAAGCCAGATGTGGTGAGGCAACCGCGGCAAGCTTAACACTTTATTTGCGCATATGTGCACGCGACTCTGACGCAGCAGAGCGCGTGCAGCTGTACGCAGGTCTACCGTACTTGTCAGCTGATACCCACGGTAGTGGCCGTTTCAGACCGGTGCAGGCAGCAGTATTGCAGATACATGTCGCACGGTGCAGCTCCATGGCCAACACAATCCTACCAGCCAGACTCCTGCCTCGCCCTCCTAGCATGCATGGGACACGCAGGACACCCTGCACTGCTCCTGGGCAGGAACATCGTCACCGCACTATAAATACCAGCAGACTGCGGCCGAGGTATGCTGCCCTTGCCTGCCACAGCACGCTGGACGCTTTGGCCACATGCAACCATCCTGCAACAGCTTCCGCCAGCAACCAGCATCCTCTTTAACTAGAGCGTGCAGAGGCGCTATGTACCTTCCCGGCCAGCGCCCACACGCCCCCACTGCCACCAAAGCTTGCCCCGCCGCTGCCCTGGGACTTGCACCCATGTACCGGCTGCACCGCGCAGCTGCTGGAGCACTCTCAGTTGTGCCACAGACTGCCCCACACACCGTGGAGCCTCCGCCTTAGCGCCGCAATAGTGTAGTTGTATGCTTCCCCGCCCTGTGCTGGGTCCCACAGGAACGCCCTGCGTGCATGGCATTGACCACAGCAGGCGATGAGCCGCGGGGAGCAAAATGACTGCCCTGCTGATACACGTGTGGTGTATGTATGCAGGCCAGGGGCACGGGCAGGCGCCGCAGCCCCATAGGGCAAGGCAGCCGGCATTCGGCGGGCCGTTTCTCCACAGCCCAAGGACCAATGGGCAATGGCTGGCGCACACAACGTACTCCCATCGTTCTGCGCTGTAGCCACGACCACGGCTTCGCCGCCAAGCCATACACCCCCAGCCCAACACGCAATGCCAGGGATACCAGTACAGTAACTGCCCTTCACCCTCTACCCGGGCTATGTTGCATAGCGCCACACCTTTGTCGTCGAGTAGCCCGCGCAGCTGTGGGTTATCTCCTTCAGCCCACACAACCTGCGTCCCACCTATCCGCCCCCACCGCCTCACCCGTAGTACTGGGCCATGCCCAGCCGCAGCCTCCGCAGGTCAGCCTCCGAGACGGACCGCAGAATGGGAACCAGGTGCGGTATGTCGGACTTGGACAGCCGCAGGCTGAACTCATGGTACGGCAGGTAATCAGACTCGTACGGCTGGTACACGTGGTCCTGCAACCAGTCGCGATGGATGAGCGTGGGTAAGCACTGCTCCTCCAACCGTCCACCTCGTCACACCGGTGGAGCATACGGCACTCGGTTAAGGTTTGTTGTGCCCAATGTTACCCAAGCGACAGGCGTCTGAAGGGGCTTGACGGCGGAGCTGCACTGGACGTCCACCTCCATTGGCCGACCAGTTGCTATCCATCGAACCCTGCTCTTAACCCGCGCTCTTACTACCCAACCTGGTGATGTGCATATAGGGCGTGGCTCCTACAACCAACTGCTTCGACCACCGTGTTGCAGTCACACGCAGGGCAGGCTTCCTTGCGCACCTGGATGATGACGGGGATGCAGCCGAAGGTGATGGCAATGGTGAGCCGCATGCCGAAGCCGGACCCGTGCGGGGCGAGGCAGAACTTGGACCGCATCTGCAGCTCGCCGTAGCTGCGCGTAAGCCGGCCTGCGTTGTTGCACGTAGAGCGGATATCTATACATGCAGAAGTTGTCGTATGCCAAGTAGTTACACAGGAAGCAAGCGTTGGGGTAGGGAACGGGGCTCGCCAGTCCCGCACATGTGTGCCGCGCGTGCGGGCATGTCTGTACCTCTTCCCTTGCAGACTCCCTAGCGGGCTGCCTCCTTGGGGCTTACGTAGGACTCCGCTTGCGCGCCGCAGAAGGCCGTGCTGCTTAGAATAGAGTGCATGCGGACCCACCTTCAACGAACAGGACATCGCTGTCAGCGCTGAAGGCTTTGGGGTCAACGTTCTTGACGTCGACGGTGGTCTCATTTGCGTCGCCGGTCACTACCCCGCTCCCTTGCTTGTCGCCCGCCCGTTCCGCCAGGTACTGCTTCAGGTACAGGGCGACAGCTTGTCGTACGCCATTGCTGTACGACGTCTGGCCGAATCGTACGGCACCTGCGAAGAAGATGAGGATATCTCGCTGCGGCATGGCGCCGCCCTGACGTACCACCTCTTCGTACAGCTGCTTGGCCTTGAGGTTGATGTTCTGGAACCCGGGCCTGCAGCACGGTCAGATAGTATTACGAAAGCCCGAAAGGCAGCTTGCACTTGATTGCAACATCATTGTCAACACCGACCTTCCTGCCGCACGCCGCAAGAGCCCAAGCACAAAAAGCGCATATATATGCTGTCGTGGTACCCACCAAGGCGCAGCTATCACGTCCTTGCGCGGGTTGTAGCAGCCGTGGTCCGGGTTGAGGGGCTGGGGCACCAGGAAGGTCGTCCGGTTGTCCCGCAAGGACGCATGCAGCCCGAACTGGGTTATGACGATGACATCCTTCTGGAGCTGTTGGGAGGCAAAGTGGAGTGTTGCAACGGTAGAGTGCCTTGGTCCCGGGTCACAGTACCGGTACGTGCCTACTGGTGCACGTGCTGGCTCTGCATGAGACCCCAAAAGACATAAGGCGTTTGTTTCAAACACACTGACAATGGCACTGGCACAATGGCAACCCCAAGTGCACGCTCACAGCTGCGTGTCGCCCGCGTGGAGTATCTTGTCCAAGTCACACGCCACCAGCCGCCCCCGCCCCTCGCGCACGCGTGCGGCGCAACTGCCCCTCCGCGGTTACCCCCACTACCGGTAACGCGTGCGCACCTCATACGGCAGCATGCACGAGCCCTTGTCCCCTGTGTTGCGTCACAACGGCGTGGGAAGACTGATGGTCAGCAGGAACGGTTCAAGCGCAGGGCTCATGCAACCGGGTGTGAGCTGTGACACGTGCCCCTGGCGCAGCAGCAGGTGTGCAAGTGCCTGCACACAAAGCTAACCGGCGTTTGGGAGCAGCCGGTTGGGAAGCAGGTGCAAGGTGCCGACAGGTAAGCCCAGCAGCATGCAGCTGCGGGTGAGCTCACCAGTGGTCCAAACGAAATGGTCCCTTCCTCTGCTCATGTTGAACCAGGGGTAGGTCTGTGCGACGTAGGCCAGCGCCAGCGCGATCTGTCCCCGACATGACCACAAAAAAATTGTACCGTTACAGGGCATAACTACGGTACACCACCAGCACGCAGCAAGGGGCGCAGTGGCGGCAGCAGCAGCGTGACCGGAAGTCTGGTCCGGGTCAGCTGCAAGTCCGCATGTCGCAAGGCATGCCACCAGGATGAGGCCGAGGCGCGCCGATGCCTGCAGCTGCTGTATGTGTGCAGCTCACCTGCCGCTGTGGGGTGTTGGTGTTGCTGCTGTACCAAAATGCCTGCACACAAGGACGGCCAAGGCTCTTGACAGGGCACCAGGCAAGGCGTTCTGCCGAACAGCGTGAGATCCTCAGCGCGAGGGAGCAGGGTTAGCGCCTTCGGTTGCACAATTGCAACGGAAGGCACTGGACGCACCTGTGTCGGCACGTAGAAGAGGTTGGCCTCCCAGGGGTTCTCTGCAGCAGGGCCACATCGATCGGGGGGGGGGTGTTGAAGGCCATCAGATAGCAGATGGACACACCCGTTTGCCTGCCCAAGCGCGCCCATTGCCGCGCATCGAAGCCGTCCACCCCTACCAGCTGTATGACCTGACTTCTGGCTACCGGTGCACCCCTTGTCAATGCACCGCGCCATGCAAACCCAGGAACCTAGCCAGCAGCAGCCCGTTGTTTGCGCCATGCTGGTGATCTGCGGTCAGCATGGCGTGCAGGTTGGTACACGTCCTTCACCTCCGATAGGTGCTCACCAGTCCTCACGACGTCGTCCAGCAGCAGCATGCTCTGTACGGGGGGGCGCACGAAACAGTACAAGGTGTCAAGAGCTTGCATGCCTGTTGCCATGGATAGCGGCACACCGCACGCACCTCCCCTGTAGCGCGCGGTCAATGAGTGCAACGCGTGCTGCCGCGCGTGCCGCTGGTGCACATGCCACCTAGACAAGTGGCTGGGAGCGGCATACCGGTACGGCATGACTCCACACGGCCAGACCAGCCGTGCTTCCACCCTCGATAGGCGTAGCTCGCTGGCACCCAACCGCGCTGCAAGGTCACCTGCGGGAACGCAACAGCGCGTGCCAGTGCCGGTAGCCCACGTGCACGCAAGCAAGCTGGCTGCTCCTTTTCTCCTTGGGCTGCTTTCGTTCCCCAATTTTGCGGGTGTGCCCTCCTGGGTGTTGGCCATTTGCCCATGACTTCATCCTTGGCGATTCCCAGGGTAGCGGGTTGGCCAGACCAAGGGTGAACAGGCGTGTGCGCGGCTGCCATGTGTCGTTTCATTATTGCCAGCATGGCGGCAGGCAGCTATGAGGGTATAACCCACACGAATTGGCACACATGGGGTCGTGCAGTCACCTCACCAGGAATGTCTGGAAGGTGAGGTATGTTGGGTCGGCTCCCGTCACTCCGTCGTCCTGCGGGCCGCAAGCAAGGGAGGGAGGACATACTGCTCGTCACGGCAGGGCAGGGCACAAGTCGCGTTAATCCCGCCACAACACGGGAGCGAGGGTCTGCAGTGCCACGGTTTGCATCAGGCAGTAGCACCTCAAGCACGAGTGTGTGATCTCAGGTACCGGCCCTCCACTGCGCTTTGCTTCCCGTGCGGCTTGCGCGCACAGCCTGGCGGGTCCCCAAAATAGTACCGTTGCTCACCCACGCAACAGGAAAGGCGATGTTGGACGGCAGCTCATACCTGCGGGCATCCAGTCCGTGGCAGAGTTTACATGACGTTATGTGCAGACGTCCCACACAGCTAGGGATGTGCACAGCCGCACCAGTAATTGTGCCAGCGTTCGTCGTGCTTAAGGCCTGCGCAACCGTACAGACGCTGCCCCTGTGCGTGTTGACATGGGGTTAGGCCAGCCGCACCACACTCACACGTAGATCTTCAGCCGCACACGGTTTGGCACGTGCTGCGCCCCCGGCGCAAGCTGCCATGCGCGCTCCCTGCCACAGTCAAGCCCAAAGTACGGCGGCCTGCAAGGTGAGTCGAAGGCACAGCGACCGCCATGTGTAGGAAGGAGGGCGTGTTTGGATCGTACTTTCGGAGCCCAAAGCGTGTTGAGGGTAGGGCAGTGTTGGTTAATGCTGAAAAGTAAAGCGGGCAAGCTTGCACGGCCAGGAACGGTGAACGACACACCACAATCCGCACCTGCAATGACAGAAGCCTCGTACGCATGTGCCTCGCCCGCGGCAGTTGTTGAGGCAGAGGTCGGGCGCTGGTTTGCTGCACGAGCAATTACAGTTTGCGGCCTTGTTGCTAAGTAAGGGTCAGCGAGCGCCACATCCAGCACACCAGACCCGCTCACGGCCACGAGCACACGTCGTACCCGACAAGTACGACACGGCAGCTCTCCGTCTAGTGTGGTGGTTCCAAGCAACTACCAGACAGACCGCGGGCGACAGTGCACACACCCACGCACAGGCACTACCGATGCCACCCCAGGCCGGCCTGCGACACGAGCCTGTGATAATGACCAGCCTAACTACACTACGGGGCGCACCGCGCCCCCAGTCGCACTCAACACCTGCAGTCCTCGCCCTCGGAGCCCTTGTTGCAGAGGCACCGCATGCCGTGGGGCTGCTCGGATCGTCGTACCGATACACGTGTGGCATGCGGCAGAGAAATTCGCAGGTGGGGAAAGGACATGGCCGTTTTACATTAGTGCGGCGTTGGCGCAGTGCGCACGGTGCCGGCGTGACACATCCAGTCAGTCAGTTGGGGAAAAGTGCGCCCGTGTTGCACTCAAGGTGCGCTTACAGGTTTAACAAGCACGGACTGCAGCAAGGCGTTCTCCCTACCTGTATGCTTCTTTGTGATACAGCTGCGAGACTTTGGCGTTACGTACACACCAAGGGCCCTCCGCAGAAACCCGCTCTCTCCTGGCAAGCATCTGGTAACCCACCGGCCCTCTGCGGAAGCAGTGCCCCTTGTAGCTGCACTTGTGCGCGCCGCACTCCTCCAGCGGCACTCGAGGAGATCGGCTGCGGGGTTTGACAGCCGATAGCCATGTCACTCAATGACAATGCGGATGGCAGGGAAGGCCATGGCTACGGCACCTTGAGCCCTAGGGGACAGCAGCGATAGGTGCCCGTATGTATAAATGGTGACTTACGTCCTCCAGGGGTCATCCTTCCGCACCGCCTCCGCTCCTGGAATGACGGCCATGTCCCCCATACCGCGCCCCACGAAGCCGTACAGCCACTCCACGTTGGTATCGTTGTCGTACGGCAAGAGGCTGTACTGCTCGGATGGCGGCGCATCCTTGAACTGCGACGGGTGCATGAGGCAACCGCGTGTCGCGACAAGTAGGTGGTTCTGCGCACATGCATGCTACGGCCGGCTCGGCAGCGGATACGCTGTGCAAGGTAACACACAGCATGCACTGCATGGTGTTCGGGTATGGGCATGTTCTGCCTTGTTTGCAGCCGACCGGCCCGAAAGTGCATGCCACAGCATGCTCAAGCCCTCCGCAGTCCTCAGCAAGGCTGAGGAAAGGCCACCCACCACACTGGCCGCCTACCACACCCACCCACCCGGTAGCACACAATGCGCTTGAAGTGGAACGGCTCCATGGCGCACGTGTCCGCCTGGATGCGACGATACCGGGATTGGTGCGCATCGGGGCAGAAATATTTATTTAATGATGTGCACTAGGTCTGTTGCCTTTGGTGAGGGCGAGGCAGCGTAAAGGCAGGGAATGCACCGCAGTGTCGGGCTTGGTGCAATGTCCAAAGCTCTGCAGGGCACCGCCAGTTACCCAAGAGGTGCCACAAAAGTCCTGCTCGATTGGCTGCTGGTCGACCTGGACCCGCTGAGGTTGCAAGGACCTGCCACCGCTCACGCATCCCGTACGCGCGCATAGCCCTGTACGGAGTACCCCTTGCCCCTTGCCGCACCGTCTCCGAGCACCCGAAGAATTTGCGCGCCTGCTTAACACACTCGCAGCTGCGCGGCACGTCGAATCCCCACGACGGCGCGTGGGCGTCCCCGGGTTGGCAGGCGGGCAGCAACGCTGTGCGGCAGGCCGGCCCTGAATACATGAGCACACGTGCCACGTGCCCGATCAGCGACCACATTAGCACTTCCAGCTGAGCGATACTGGCTGAAGTCCATGAAAGGACGAGGCAAGGTCACAACCCTCACGTTCACTACTGCTGGCCCACACGGATTGCCTGCTACGTGTCGCACTGGCCTGGTTGGCCCAGGGTGGCGGGTACCTCACCTCCATAGCCCCACGGGCACTCGCAGCGGCCCTCTTCCGCGTTGCAGTTACCTCGCTCCAAGCACGCAGGGTCACATGTTTGGCTTATTGTTGTGTATAGATAAGACAATCCGTCCACATGAGCGTGCTCGGTTGTACTGTTTGGTGTTGCTGTCGCAAGGAGGAGCCTGGACGGAGCACTACCAGCGGTAAGCAGTTTATCCCTTACTGTAAGCGGCGCTGCACAGCACGTTATAGTCGCAGAAAATAGCAGTACAAGTGCCAACATGGCGTTGTTATTAGTGTTCACGCGGCCATGCCGCATGCGCTGGAAGCTCTGGCGCCCAGAGGTAACCAGTAAATATATACATGGAACAATGACAGCAAATTATTGATACTGTGACAGCAAAGGCCATGTAGGGGAGAAGGCGAACCGTGTAACCTCTCTGCAACCCACCCACCCACCCAGCTCAACCCACCCAACAGCACGTGGGCAGGGCAGACACGGAAGCACCGAAGCAGTGGCAAGACGTATTGAACCCGCAAATACGAAGGCTTCAACTTGCAAGCTCATTCACAGGCCCATGGTAGGGTTCCCTGTGGCCTTATATGCCAGCGAACGGATGGTTGAGGATGGTTTGCAGGCACGGTCTTCCAACCCCCCCCCCCGGGGGACGGACGAGAAATCCTCTGATGCCCACTGTTGTGGACTGTTGTAAACGCAGTACAAGTCCACCACCAGGAGGTGTCTAATGCCTGCTGACACAGTGCAAGACTGCATGCCAGGGGAGCTCTCTTGGTGTGCCTGCCGCCATCACCTCAAGAGCTGCGTAGGAGGCTGTCCGCTTGGAGCATTCGGATGTGACGTGCTTCACTAGGGGCATTGGGGCTTTGGGGCAGCACCGCCCGTGGCGAGTGGCCGGGTAGTTGGCCGGGTGGTGGGCGTCCGGCAACCACACGGTTTGCAAGTTGCGCTGCAAGGGGGCTGCCTTGCCTACCAGCCCCTGCCCCTGCCCCTGCCCCTGCCCCTGCCCCTGCCCCTGCCCCTGCCCCTGCCAGTCCTGTGGCCGTTGCTAATGCTGTCCTATTAACAATAACACGCGTCATATCGCACAGCCTTGAGGTGGCTAGGCACCAGAAGCACGGCACGCATACGTGTCCTGGCGCCGGGGAGCGAGGGAACGAGCAAGGGAGCCCCGAGGCGCTGGATTACGGCAAGATAATTGCGGGAATCCCCAGCGCGGAGCTGTGGATGCAGTCTACCGCCCATGCTAGATAGAGTTCGCAGCAATGTCCTCTGCGTACCTAGCTGCCTGTAATTTGCTGCAACATACAAGATGACTTTGAGTTTTCAGGCAACGATACGCTGTCAAGTGCTGAAACGACTGAGTCCTAAAAAATGAATGGTTCTAAGGTTTTAAAACATCGTTACGGCAGCTCAAGAACTCATCGCAATGCTGTTCTGCTGCTCCTGACTGTTGCTCTTGGGACACACACAACCCGCGCACACATTTGGCCGCGCGAGCCAAGCTGCTCACCGCCTGTCTTCAACGAGGATGTGATGCCAAAGGAGGAATGCCGGGTGTATTACAAGGCGTGCGTCCATGCTGGGACCTTGGTCATGTTCGACTCGGCGTTCACACCAGAGAACGCAACGCGGGCACTTTGGGATGGAGACCAAAACAACGCGCTCCGCAAACATTGCGGACTGTGGTGAGCAGGGCCGTTGACGTCGGGGGAACGGGGTGGCAGTGTGACACGGCGCAGGGGCGTCCCAGCCTCTGTCGTCCCACCCTGGCAGGAACCATCCATCACGCGGTGGCACCAACTCAGATGCCCTGGTGGGGCATGGGCCCTGCCATGTGCTGAGTATGCGGCCAGCTTCACGCATGGAGGCCAGCCCAGCCCTCCAGGGGACGCCACACTTCTCCCGCTGCGTCGTGCCTTTGGTCCTCCTCTTGGACTGGTACGTCTGCGCGGACATGTCGCCTTACCAGCTGCATTACTCAGTGCTATGTGCTTGCACATATTGTTCTGAACGGGTTTGGTGACGGGGTGTGGTAGCAGAATGCGTGCTCGTTTGCCCTCCCCGTCGAGCACGTGGCTGCTGGTTCCATGCCAAGTCAGACCTGCGCTTGAGCCTGGTGGACCTACTTCTCCTGCAGGCCGTTCAACTTTGGGGAGGTGTACGCGCAAGCCATGCCTTGGACGGACATGATGCTGCGGCAAAAGAAGATGTTTGGTGAGTCCGGGGGTGTGGAGCTTGGGGCAACCCTCAACCGGACTAGGCGCCATGCGTTGAGCGCTGACAAGGGTGCGTGGAGTTGCGGGTCGCAGGGTACAGCAGGGTATGCATCGGCAGGGTATACCAGCATGAGGGACCCCTTGGGATGTTATGTTTGCACGCGAGGCTCCGAGTGACGGCTGCTATGTGTCCTTGGTAACATGCGTCGCATGCATGTTCTTCCGCACGGCGCCCTCAGACAAGAACGTGGCCATCATCTTCTCCCAACCCATGGCCATGGAGCTCATGTCGTACCAGCACGTGCTGTGGACGCCGTACACGAGCCACCCCGTCCTCGGCCTGGACGACATTGGGTCCCCGCATGCCGGGCATGGCATGCCTGTGTGCTACGAAAAGGTGAGTACTACTGGACCACCCCTGGACACTTGGGTGTTTAGGCGCGTGCAGATGCAACGCAAGAACCTATGGACCCTGTTGCCCTTACTCTTACTGGCCTAAGTGCTTGAGTCCCATAGGAATCCGCTGGTTCATGTACATTGCCGCGGCCCCTACCGGTACTCGGCGCCCTGGGGTCTGGGAACGCCCGTGCCCTTTGGCGCATGGGTCCGTGGCCTTCTCATGCCCATCCGCCCTTTGCCCTCAGATGGTCGTGTGCAAGTTCGCCGGGTTCCCACAGCCCATGGCGGCAGCTGCTGAGCAGGTCATAGAGCACCTGCTGCCGGTGATGCCTTCGGACCCGCTCAGTTTCGGGCCACCGACGCCGCCTGGGGCAACCCACGAGAACGTGAGCAGGCAGTGTACTGCTTAGCACACGTGGGCTTCTCATTGGTAGCCATCTTGACACGTGAGGGTTGATGCCCACCGATTTGGAGTTACGCTGGTCAGCTGCGTGGCTTGCAAGCCTTTGCAGCTGGGCACGACAGAGTGGCGAAGGGAGGACGGGAGTCCACCAAGCATGGCCGGTGTGTTGCCCATGAGTACCCATGGGGAACCGGCCAGGCGCAGTCCAGCAACCTTGTGTCCCCTGCCCTGCCCCCTTCCGCCTACCAGTCAACGACCCTGCGGGTGGCCATCGAGGCGCGGCAAGGCGCATGCCGCACCATCAAGAACCTTCATGACCTTTTCGAGGCCTGCGAAAAGGCGGATGCACAAGGTACAAACTCTGAAGCAGTCAAAGGAAAGGCCGCTCCGTTGTTACACTGAACTCTGCATACGCCCCGGCTCTGCCACTCAGCGCAATCTCCTATGAGCCCTGCACACCCAACACCCCTTGCGTCCTGGCCGGCTGTGCTCCTGCAGGCTTCCAGGCCGGCACCTTCCAGCACCTCTCCTGCCGCATGTTCTCCACCGGGGACACCCCTGATCTGCACGGCGTGCGGCGCTTCCACGCCAACATGGGGGCGGCGCGCTCCGCACACGTGCTGGTGGTGGTGCACGGGGCGGGGGCCGTCAACAGCTTCTTCATGGAGGGCAACGGCAAGGGCGAGGTGCGTGTGGAGCGCCGTGACACTGACTGTCCAACGGACCGTACGCTGCTGTTCTAGTTGGGAGGGCGATGTAGACACATGCTCTGCATGTACAAGCCCGGATGGCTGGCGAAACCTGCCCATGGGCGTCACACAAGCAGGGCAGAGACCTGTCGTTGAGCAAGCTTCGGAGCACAGGGCGGCTGTCCAGCCGCTGTGCGGCCGTGGACGACCGGGCCGCTCCACACACGTGCTGGCTCCTACAGCTGACGTTCTTGCCAGTTACTGCACAATGCCATTGCTCTCGTAATTGCACAGGTGGTGGGCAACTCGGCGCTGCTGGAGGTCCGCCCGTGCACGTTCGGCAGCAAGCGGGCCGGCTGGCCGGATGCGTACATGGCCAAGCACATAGCAGGCAGCGGTGAGTCCCGGGGGAATCAGCAGGGATTACAGCGTCAATGCCTGTTGTGCTGGTGCGGCAGCGGACGAAAAGCGCGGCGGAGGGCGGGGTGGTGGGCGGGGACGCGGCGCGACTGGGTGTGGACGTAGGGTAGGGGAGCAGCGGGGCGTAGATGTATGGGATGGTGGGACCTGGTCAACGCGGGGCCGGGGTGAGGGGGCAGGAAAGGGCAGCGGGGTCGCGCGGGCTAGTAGGGGCACTCTGACATTGGGAGAGTGTGGTTCGCGCTTTGTAAAGTGGGACCATGCCGACAGCCTGAAGCGGCTGTTTGTTCGACCGCTGCGCGCAGCGGGGCGTAGCACTCCATGCGCCGTATCTTTTCATGCTGGAGAGACATTGAGACGCTCGTGCCTCGCGGGGCTGATTGCAGGTAATCGTGTGTGGTTCTTCGGATACAACGTGGAGGACACGGCACAGGTGTGTTGGCGGCCTCCTTGCCATGACCCTGCGTAGCACGAGGGCAAATTGACACGCGCATGCCGACATGGAGGCAGACAGAAGGACATTATCGTGCTCATTCAGCACAGCACGCTATGCAGTCTACCGTGTACGTGTCAAGAGGCAACGGCTTGCAGTCTCGGTTGACCCTGCACAATGGGGTACAAGCGTCTTTGGCCACGTGACATGTGCATGACCGCCACTGCCTTTTGCATTGGATGCTGTACACGCAGGCCGCCTCAGCAACTGCAGCTTGCTGCCCTAGCAGCCGTCACGTTGGCAAAGCAAGGCTCACGAGCCTGATAACGTGCACGTTACCGTACCTGCCCCCCTTGTCGCGCCCTGACCCCGACCTGCAACGCAGTGCATGCCCTCCGACTACGAGGCAGCCGCCCTGAAGGACAAGTCCGTCCCCATGCGTGGCGATGACGCGATCCGGTCACGTGACCAGCACGTCGTCCTCAAGCCATCGCAGTTCATCGCGGCACTGAAGTAAGTCCCGCAGGAGCGCAAATGAAGGGGGCCTGGGTCGAGCCACGAGGGCACGGTTCCGCTGGTCGAACGGCGGCACAGCACGATTCGCATTAGCGGAATGCCATATGCCAGACAGGTGGCAGTGCCTGCAAAGTGCTTGGCGAATTGAGGGGCAATGGTACGGTAGGCTGCCAGTCCCGGACGGTGCTACTGCATACATGCCATGCTTGCGTGTCAGCTGCCACATGCCAACACGCTGTGGCACCGCCTTATTGGCCCCGCAGGCACGTGGCGTCAATCCTGCGCGACCCGAAGGCGTACGAGGATGCAGAACGAGAAAAGCGGCGGCACATCTACACTGTGCGTGAAGGCCTGGTGTACGGGCCGCTTGGGGTGCCGGACGTTGATGCACACATCAAGGGAGGGGCAGCCGTACACCCAGCATGAAGGCGCACGGTTTGACGGACTAGGGACGTAAGGAGTGCTTGTGGGCCAGATGCAGCGCGCCCTTCACTGTTTCACGCTCTCGCTTTGGATTTAGGAGGCCTACCACTGCCTACAGTAACGTGCAGCGTTCGCTGCCCATGTCACAGCTTGGACTGCAAGCGCTAGACGGAGCACAATCGGAACGTGCCATGACCCATGACGCCATGAGTCAACCACGGTTCCGCGTTGAGCGGATACAGTGTGGGCTTAAGGCTTGGAGACTGTGGTGAAGTACAGTGCACGTGTGGCTGGATGGGGTGTACAGTGCACTGTAGCGCAGGACTGCACTCCAGGCAAAGCCTGGCTAACTGTCTGTACCTTCGGTAGCCAGAGGAGATCAAATTGGCACCGTAGTAGCAGCACGGCTTGACAGAGAGTCCAGGCTCAGGTGACGCCGGCATGTATCGTATGCAACCAGCAATTGCATGTGCGACAGTGACACATGCTGCCGGCAAGCTGTCTTGGCGAGCGGCGCCTGTCGGCGTGCCCAGACATGCTGCCTTGTCCACCCACACACCTGCTTGCCCTTCACTCGTTGGGCCAAGTGACGCATGGGGTAGTGCGTCTGTGGCGTGATGTATGGCGGCCGAGCGTACGCCGGTGTAGCCCAGGGGACGGAGATCTGGTGAAGCTTATGCAACTCCCCCAAGGGCCCACGGCGAGCGGGCTTCACCGTTGGGGCATGCGGGTCTGGGCCGCAATTCACGCGGTGGACTGTACTAACCTGACTTCCAACGGTAGCTGTCCCAGGCCCTAGCTCTTGAACCTGTGCAACTTGGCCTACTGACACGTGGCTCTTGATGCAAGGATGCTCACCATGGGGTGCTCACCAGGCCAGTTAATGCGGTACTGTTTGGTACGCTTTGTCAGGGATTGATTAGGGACACTCATCCGATGGCCGTCACCTTGCGTTGCTGAGGCGTGAGGGGTTGTAGCGCTGTGAGGAACTGAGGATGGTGAGACAGCTGGCAACAGCTGGAGAGCAGGGGAGAGCCTTCCTCCGCTGCTACGGTACAACAACCACTCGGCTTGCCCGTTGCCAGAGGAAGTATTGCAGCACCTTCGTAATTCGCACACATAGTGTTAAGGTGGCGCCACGCACGCAACCAACCAACCCGTGTGAGTCGGCATGATTTACAGAGGGGCCAGGGTACCCGCCGCATGCGGATACCTAAGACCCGTGTGAGGTGGGTCATGGGCCCAGGCAGGATGTGTGTACCGGTAGTAGTCGGCACACGTAAGACTCTAATCGAGCCATAGCTAACTTGTTTACTTTGTTTGAACTTTCATTTAAAACTGTTTTGAGAATGCGGTTTAGTGCTCGGCAACGCTCTCGTGTAAGAAATGCGTCCGATTCATCGACTCCCTCTGGCTGCAGCATGGTTATGGACCGCATTTAGCCTAGCACTACAGTGCTTCGAATGCCATCCGGATGGTATTGCTGAGGTCCTTCCGTTTTGCACGGACCTAAGGCGACAGCTTACCGCAGACAAGCTTGCGTCTGCGCGCGATGCATATCAACGCATCAGGGGAGTACGCTCCATACAGCTGCAGCAGGACCTGGGGAGGCAACTGCTGGAGGGGCAACATGACCTGGCGCAGTGGCGTGAAGGGAATACCACGCTGTTGCAGCAGCTCCTGCCCCCACAACAGGGCACCCCCAGGCAAGCTATGCACCCTCTACCCTTGGAAACTTGCCGGATATGCCCGTGGACCCCGCAACATACAAGTGGTACCCATTGTAGACCACGTGCGCTGGCCCCTCCCGTACATGTGCTCTAACACAAAGTGCAGGGGCGGAGGCGATGGCGATACGGCATGGGCTGCGCACTGCCTAGGAGGCAATCTACATCCTGCTGCCTTCTCGACACTGCCTCAGCCAACCGTCTCCATGCTGCTTGAGTTCTTCAAGCGGCCGGGCGTCATAACACCGTTGGCCAAGAGGCTGCTGAGGTACGGCGGGGCAGTGCACGACAGCGGCTGTGGCAGAGTCGTGCACCAAAGCTGTCGTCCTCTGACACCATCCTTAGGCAAGAGGGCAGCGGGGTAAGGGAGTCTATTAAGTCATCTCCACATCTGTGCTGGACAAGTCGGTTGCCACGGTGATGGGGTCCTGAGCCCTTGGCCCTCTGCAGGATGCTTGCCGTCGCTCCGCGGCGCCGGTGCATTCCGCCACCGGCAGTGGAGGGCCGCTGGCCTGGCCCCACCAGTTGCACCTTGCAGCACAATGGAGCCACACGCACGTAGAAAGCTGCTTCCCGCACGGGTCCTCCTCGTTCCTTGTAGCTCCTGCACGTGTGAGCTGTTGGTCATCAGGACACCTTGCGCACCAGGGGTGGATCCTGACCGCTGCGCAAACGGCCTGCATGCTCGCAGCTCCTGCTCAGCTGCTCGAGTAACGTGTGAGCTGGTGATCAACGCGGATAGCCCTCATGAGGCGGGGGCGTGGGTTCAAGAGCTCACGGCGTTGGAGGAGGGCGTGACGCCATGGCTCCGGCTGGTGCCTGTGTTCAGCGCCAACGTGCACGAGGCGCGGGGCTACAACCGCGCCGCGCGGGCAGCGAGGGGCAAGTACCTGGTCATATTCCAGGTACCGTATGAGGGCGCGGATGCGTGCGGCCAAATGTGCAGATTATAGCAACGGGGCACGACTAGCTGCGTGTGTGGCTGCGCCATGCAGGCCTATCGATTATGTGCATGCTCCCCCATGCACAGGATGACGAGCTGCCGCCACCGGACGGCACGTGGCTGCAGCAGCTAGACGCCGTCTTCTCGTCACAGCCCTCCATCGGCATCGTCGGCATGAACACCTACCGCCTGTGCCGGCCCAAGGAGTGGGGCAACAAGCACGGGAGGCCCGCATGGCTGCCGGACGACCGCACAGGCGGGGCGCACTGGACGTATGCGCAGGTGGGCACGGCATGGCATGCGCGTCCGTGTCTGCTGTACCGTGCGATGCAACAGCCGGGGTACTGCTACTGCTGGTAGTAGCTGTGTGTGCTTGGGTTGTTACAACGCGTGGGGTACTGCAACGCCCAGGGCAGGCGATGGAGTTGCCATTAGCGTGCCTTGGCAACGGTACGACGGGATGGCAGGCGCCCTGTCACTGCTCGTGTCGGTAAGCTTGTGCTTGCCCTGGCCCCAGGTGGTGGACTTTGCGCCGTTCGCCATCCGCTCCTCCACGTGGCGGGACCTGGGCGGGCTGGACGAGGGCGTGTCGCGCAAGGGGGACTGCGGCATCACCTCTGACTTCGAGATCAGCATGCGCGCGTGGATAGGAGGCTGGAAGGTGGGGTTTTCATGTTGTGCCTGCGCAACGCATTGCTGCCATAACTGTGTGGAAGTGCTGGCACAAAAGGCCTGCACGCATGCCTTGAACTGGTGGGCGCTCAGCCTGTGCGCATTTGGCCAGTTGAGGGCCTGGCATGCTGCCTGTGCCTTTCAGCACGCCCTTGGTGCTTCGTCCAGACCCTCCTCATTTGGATGTATCGCTGGCATGCTGCAAGCGCCCAGCATTGATGCCAAACGCCGCTCGCCTGCGCAGGTGGCATCCGTCAGTGTGCCCCGGTTTCCCCACACCCACGCCGTACACATCCAAACGAGGCTCTGTGTCGGCTAGCAGCGAGTGTCGCCAACGAGGCTCTGTGTCGGCTAGCAGCGAGTGTCGCCAACGAGGCTCTGTGTCGGCTAGCAGCGAGTGTCGCCAACGAGGCTCTGTGTCGGCTAGCAGCGAGTGTCGCTCCGCCCGCATTGCCTCTGTCAGATGGAAGTGCACGTGGCTTTACGGGCAATCCTGCTCGCTAGGTTTACTCGGGCCCCCATCTCCTTCCCGCTGCAGGTGGCGTACATGTACTTGGACGGCATGTCGGGACACGGCGAGGAGGGCTCAACGCATAAGACGCACACAGGCAGCGCGGAGAAGTGCTGGGCGCGACAGATGGATGTGGGCCAAAATGTCCTTGGGAGAAGGTGAGAGTACGGCAGAACGCTGGTATACGACGAGTACCAGGATTACCTCGTGGGCGTGTGACATGAATTGCGAACCACTGGGCGCTTCGGTGGTTTGGATTCCGTCGTACCGCCTCCCGCAATCCCTCATCCACTGGCCTTCTCCGGACACGTTTTTGCGGAGGAAAGGTGTTGCAAGTGCAATTAGGGCCCCGGTACTTAGTGGGAGGTGTGCAGCTTCCCCCCATGTACCTCTGGCCTTTCCTTTCCTCCGTAGAGCTCTGCCACGGTGTGCGCTCCGCAGGTACGGCTCCCAGGCTTTGGTGGAAGAGGTGTGCAACAAGGTGTGGCTGCTCAACATGCTGCGCTTCTGGGTGCCGCACGTAGTGCCCGGGGCCGATGGGGCAGGCACTGTCGCAGCAGGCGGCAGCAGGGCCGGGGACGGAGATGCCGCGTCGGGCCCAAAGCCCCAGTGCCCCTACGGCGAAAGCCTGCATACGCGGTTTGCCAATTGCTCTCAGCCGTCAGAGCAGGTGCTAGCTTCCATGGCCCAGCTCGGCCAGTTGTGACATTCAGGGGGAAGGGTAGCGCATGTATGAAGGCCGCCGGCATGCGGGAACGTTCTTACTTACAGAAGGCTCAGTTCGGATGCAGTAGTGCCCTTGGAAGGGTGGGAGCGGTGGCACCTTGTTGTGGCAGCAGGCAGTAGGTGGTCTGGTGCTAGTGCTGTGGGGTTGTCAAGGGTTGTTGCCAGGGTCTTCCTGTGATACCGGTGTCCACATGCAGTATGTCGCAGTACCCCTGTCTCAGCTTATTTTGTGCAGTTTGGCGCACAGCGTATGCAATTTAGTAGCTAGGAGGGCAACGAAGGGAATCGTCTCGGGCAGCCTTGCCAAATGTAAGGTGGTGCAAGCTTCCCTGGAGCACATGCAAGACAGCTTCGTAATCAGGAGACGACCCTGCTGTGGCCCTTGCCGCCTGGGTGGCCTAACATGTGAAACCTGGCGAACCAACCGATGGCCAGTACTCCACAGGCAGGCTGGCGGATGCAGTTGCTTACAGACGCTTTCCCTCGCAGCTCTCAGCTTCCCAGCGCCCCACCAAGTGCGCCTTGGCAAGCAAGGGGCGTCTGGAGATGCTCCAAAGCAGGTTACCTGCCAGTCTGCCCACGGGGTGATCAGCTACCGCAGGGTCAACCTGGGTCAACACCGTATACCGGTAACCCTATACAACAGACCGTCAGATGCATGTGCCAGTGCATGACAAGCAGACTTCATTATTTTCATTCCCAAGGCCTTCACCGCGTGCTCACGTTGGCACTAGAAGACGGCCAACGTAAAGCTGGCACTGAGGTCAGGGGAGCTCCCCTGGTTGCGATGCTATAAGCCTTCGAACGAAGCCACGCGCACAAAGCAACGAAGTGAAAAACCAGTAAATACTGATCAATTAAAATAATGCGCACGGTACACCACCCCTTGAATGCTTTTCGATCACGCAAACACAGTTGCAACACTGATTCTGACTAATACACAACCTGACACAACCCCGGCCGCCTTGCACCCAGGGCCATACTCGCCCCAGCTCGCCCCCTGGCAACAGTCCTACGGACACGAGGTACCGGTTACAATACATGCGCAATGCCACCATTTTAGCAGATACTCAACGGGGCCACTTGGGGCAGTGTTGCCGCGGCGTGGGAACGACAACGTCCAGAGTGCGCACGTCCAGTAATACCCCCCCCCCCTTGGTCATGTCATGTTGCTGAATCCCAACCGCATCCGCGCCGCAAGCACAGGCCAAATGTCGTTGGTGATCCATGCCTCCATCTCTCCCGGCGCAAAGAGTGAGCGGTACTCCGAAACCACCTTGCGGAAGTACCTGAGGGGTCACATGAGCATAACAGGTAATAGAGAGGGCCTGTGAGAATGGTAACGGAACGCAGGAACGGAGTACCGTACCGTGTTGGCATGGGTCGGGAGTTGGGGCAGGTCGCTGCTGGCAACATCGTGTGCACCTCAGGGCACCCCTCCCCTGGTGCAGCTGTTGCTCGGGAGGCCGCGGCATGCACCTGGCATTGGTGTGCTCTGAACGCCCCCCGTCCCTACTCCGCGTCAAAACCCACAGCATGCCGATATGTCGTGAGGCAGGGCTAACCTGGGACCCCTGACACGAACAGCAGCTGCCAGCATGCATGCCGGCCCACCCACCTGACCGCCCGCCGCCTGTTCCCCCGTGCTACTTCAAACCCCAACAGCCTGTTACGGCTATGCCTGGCCTTATGCTCAGCGTAACACCATATTGCGTACGCGCGCTTTACCGTGCTCCCTTACTTACAGTAAATGTGCACTGTCGCAAAGGTACCGCTGTGCGAAGGCCTGCGCGTTGGCAGCAATCCTCTGCGCCTCTTCGTCTGTCGTCGCCGCCATCACATCAAACACGTCCTGTAAGCCGCGGTGCGGTGCAGCACGCATGCGGGCACGGCAGTGAGCGCGCGTGGCACATGGACAGCAGCACAACCAATACTGGTGCAACTAATGTAACGGTACTTGATGTGCACGGTGATGCATTGTCAGTTGTACGGATATATACCGTACGGTGGGGTACGGACACAGACCCCAAACACGTCAAGGCATCGTGACAGCCCCGCGCATACCGGTACCGGTAGGCAGCGCACTGGCTCCAAACCTGTCTACACATACTTCCGTGGCCTGTGCAAGGGCACCTACGTTTGCGTTGTTGACGAGGATGGGCTTGTAGTGCACCCCTGGCGCCAGCGCTGCAGTGAAGTGCTGCACGACGGGGGAGGTCTCCTTGAGGATCAGGGAGTTGACGCGCAGGTACTCCTGTGGGCGGGCGGTGTAGAAGGGCACAAACGACACGAGTTTTTATGGAGGACGCCGTCCAAGCGGTGCAATTCCGTGCTGCGCAAGTGCGTAATCCAAGCAATCCCGTCAACTCAACTTGAGTTAAACAGGAGCCTCCCGTGCAAGCTCTTTGCAGCTGCCCTGCCATCATGCCAGGGTTCCAGAGCAGGGGAGCTCCGACGCGCCGGCAGTCTGCCTGCTCCCACGCCCGCAGCACTCAGCTCACCGCCAGCCTGCTGCCCGACACTCCATCCAAGGCCAGCACGTACGCGTACTGTGCCAGCTCAGAAGGCGTCAGGCGCAGGGGGTCAACCCCCATGCGCCGGTCGAAGTCGTTGGGTTCGGTAGCTGTGGGATAGATAGCACGTGATGGGAGCAGCATCTGGACGCTTGAGTGACGCCTGGGGTATAAACACGTCTTGCGAGCGCCCACTGCTCTGCACCAGCTAGCGACACTATTTGTGACAGGCCAGGGGCGTCGGTTGGAGGAGGAAGAACGAGAGGCCAGATTGGCCCGCGTAGCCGCGATTGGACGCATATACACGTATTGCTTGGCGGTTAGGTAGTGGGCTCAGCGGGGCGGTGCGAACAGTCGTGCACGAGCATGCTGTGTTGCTGGGTACACTCCCCGCGGTACTCACTGTCAATGTCCAGCTTGTCGGCCGCAGTCTTTCCGAGGTCCCTGAAGAACTGCAAGACGGGAGGGCCAACAGGGCGCGGGGCTACAGATAGAAGGTCCCATGCATTCATGCAGCAGCCAGAGGCCGCCACGCACGCTGTTGCACGGTTGGTAGGTAGGCGATGGGGTGTGCGTGCGCCTCCTTCCAACTCCACCAGGTATGGCATTCCGCAGAAGGACCGTAGGAACGGCTCAGGGGTGGTGCCAAGGAGTGTCACAGGCAAAGCAACTGGACATGTGGCATGTACCGTACGCACCTCACGCGAGCAGTGTGTGAAGCGGTTGCGGTGGAACTGGGGGCACTGTGCCATGCCATGGAACACGGCCTGCAAGGATGACGAGGCAAGGGACCCCGTCGCAGTCATGGGTCAGCGAAATGAGCCAACAAGTGTGTATTGGCACCGGCAGCGATGTACGCATGTGGGTGACAGCAGCAGCAACAGCAGCAGCCAAGGCGCCTTCCCTCGTCAACACGATGCAGCGCACACGCGCGTCTCGCTCGCTGCATGCCCCCGCTTCTCCTAGCCACCGCAGTCCAGGACATATAACTCAAACATTTTTGGCGGCCATCAAGTGATGCAACGCCTGCGCATATACCTTGCGCCGCTTCTGTGTCCACGGGACGGTAGCAAGCTGCTGCTCTGCCAGGGGGTCCGCCTGGTTGTGTGCCCCGCTGAACATGTGTGGGATGAGGATGGCGCCCTGGCCGTTCTTGACCAGCACCTGCCCCCCGTCCATCTTGTACTCGTCTTTCTGCAGAACCTTGTACAGCGCTAGCACCGGCGCTGGGCACTGGACCGGGAAGCGGCAGCCGCCTGTGCTCGAGCGAGGCAGGGCACAAGCACACAAGTGCACACGGTTTCGCGTCGCGCGCATGAGCCAAGCGAGTGCACAGGAGCCCTCCTAACCCTGCCCCGCCCCGCCTACCCATGAGCAGTAGGCTATAGACCTGTCACACACTTTGCCTACAGGGCCCATCGCTGTTCGCTGCAGTTGGTTCGATGGGCAAGCTGCCTTCCGGCAATGTTTAAAACGGAACGTCGCGTCGTTCGTGCGTGTAGCTGGCTGTATGTGTGGCCCCTGGCCCGCGTATCCGCACCTCCGTTTTCGAGGTCAGCAACGAAGAAAATGTCCGGGAAGCTCACACCCGACGCAACCCAGCGGTAGAAGGCGGACTGCAGCGTCCGCATGCGAGGCGAACACCACTCCTTGTGCTGGTGCGTCCAGGCAAGCCACAGGTCCGACGACCCGTGTGCCGAGCAGTCGAGGTCGTAACCAAACTCCCGCAACGGAAAGTACCTGGAGAGGAAGGCGGCACGCAGGAAGCATGCCAGGGCGGTGTTAGGTGCCGGGCACGAGGGCCCACGCTGAGGCCTTCTAATGGCTGGATGCGTACCGGTCATAGCGTGAGGGGGGAGGGGTAGGGAAACACAAGGACAGGCGGGCAACCACAGAGCAGCAAAGCGAACGCATGAGGGCGGGCGGCGGGGGGAAAGGGGAACACCGACCGCTGCCCGTAGCGCCTAGGGACCAGGGGAAGAATGGGAACAGGGCTGGCGGCTTTGCAGGATGCAGGCTGGAGCCCGGGTTAGGGCCGTGGTAGGGCAGCTGATTGGGGCAAGGGCGTAGGGCGGGTCCGTTCCCCTAAGCACCAGAACCCTACGCGAGCACACGCACCATCTGTTGTCCTTAATGAGAACAGCGTTGTAGATGACGGTTTGCATGCTACGTTGACCCTCTTGATGCTCACCGTACGGATAGACTGCGTAGCACGGAGGTGCGCATGTCTAGGTACAGGAAGGCTCAGAGCGGCACATTAAGAACCTGAAGGTACTGCTGTTGGGGGCAGTATGGCGTTGCTGGCAGCGTATTCTAGGGTGCTTTTGGTTGGAGTGCGCAACCAAGCATGCAGCTGAACGCGTGCAACATGGCACGTGCACGGCTTATCTTGCAATGCAAGAGTGGTACCGTCTCAAGGGCCTACCACGTGGATGGTTACATACTGCAAGGGCTTCAGAGCTAACGGCTTGCTCTGTGACCGCGCAACGTCCGCTACTCGCATGACCCCTGACACCCGTCGCATGATAGCCGCAGCAGCGAGCAGCGCATCTTTCAGCCCTCGCTGAGTGCCATGAGCCCAAAAGCTGCAACTACTGTTTCCTCCTTAGGTCTCAGAAACATGCGTGCAAGGGACTTATGCCCGGATGCAGTCCGGGTCCAGTCAGGTCCCTACCAAGAAGGAGCTCCCCCACGCTGCTGCTTCCTCATTGGGCTCCCTTGCCCAGCCCAACCCCCCTTCAGGCAACTCACGGTTCCGCGACACCAGAAGCCTCAAATCGTTCCTTGTTAGCTGACGCCCGTTTAACAAGCTTCGCCAGTAGCCCATGTCCGTCTCAAGTTGTTGATAGAGCGGGGCCATTTGCTCGTCGGTTGTGGCGCACGCGTCTCCGCGAGTAACACGAACGAAGGTGACCGCACATATCATGCAGACCAACAGGAAGCCCACAGATCGAGCGCCCATTCTCAATGCTGTGACGGGTCGGGGTTTGCCTAACCAGCTGCTGTCAGCTGGGCAGGCACGGCGCATGTTTGTTGTTCGCTGGTGCGAACGAGCATGCTTCGGGTATGGCTCAGTCAGGTATAAGAGCCAAACATTTCCACAAACGAGGTGTTACAGCGGTGTGTTACAGGTACGGCTTCAGGACGGGTTAAGTCTGTTTTCATTGCTGATGCCACATACGAAGCCATGCCAAGTGCTAGACATATACAATCAGTGGTTGGCAATGATGATACTTTCAGAAAGTGCAGTTTTGAAGCCTCGCCAGCTCATACCGTTACTAGTCTTTGCCGCAAGCGCGTGTCTCGCAGCTGGCCAGCCACCACAGGGCCAAGTAAATGCCACGAACGGAGATGATGTGCAAGTGTTGCACATGGGACACCTCTGCGCAAAAGATGATGCAGACATGGCGGTGAGGCCGAGGACACTTCCGGGACGAACCCGCACGGCTTGCTTGCCTCTGCATGCTAGCCCACCTTCAGCATGTAGACGGTCGGATGCAACTTCCACACTTTTTCGCTCTGTGGCGGGTCGTATACGGCACGTGACTGCTCTGCGGCAGAGCTTCCCGCAGCCAAGCCGCAAGATGTCCACCTTGCAGCTTGCCTTTCACTGACGTCCATTAGTGCGTGTTTTATGTGCGTAGAGGCTTTACGAAGAGAATTTGGACGACGACCTGCTGTACTGGCGCAACAAGCTGCAAGGGAAGAAGTTCAACATGACCGTGTTGAACCAAGTGGGTGCTCTCGGAGGCCACAGGGCAGGCCCTTACTGCCTGAACGTTGACACGCAGGCCCCTGAACATTCATTCATACATACCTAGCTAGTGCTGTTCAGCATGGTCTGCCCAAAGTTCTGCCGTAGGGCGGCTGGCGGGGTTGCACGACACTCACGACAGCTAGCCCAGCCTTTGCCGCAACGGTCCTCTGGGGATAGAGGTCTGGGTCTGGGTCATGAGCTGCTGTGGACCCTTGTCGTCTGCTGGGCAGCTCCCCTGATCGCCATAGCCCAGGTGCACGGTTTATGCGTCGTGTGCCCACGTACCGACTGTGCGGATATCACATACGTGTCCACGTGTTGACCCACTGCTGCAGATGTGGCTTGCCCAACATCATACAGCGGATTGGTACGTCAGCAGTCAGCACAACGTCGTACTCATTAAGGACAACAAGGTGGGTCACACATATGTCATTGCTGCACATTATTGTCCATGGGGCGGCAGCACGGAGGGTGCAGATGCACATCAATCTCCGTGGCGAGCGAGGCAGCAAGGAGGGGGCAGACCAGTATGTGGGACGGGGGTGCCACGGGCACAGGGACCGCAATAGCATGTTTACCACTACGTACGTGCGCTGTACGGCCGGAAGAGCTTCATCCCCAACATGGCGCCTTGCAATGGTTGGAGGAAACAGTGTAGTGTTGCTGGAAAAGAGTGCCCCTTCCACCTGCGAATGCTGTGCCGCCGATTAGCAGTACCAAGCACACCGCCGCCTACCGGTATCCACCCAATGCTTGTGTCAGTGATGTCAAGCCCACCACTTACCGTGTCTTGCACGCCCACGCCGTGCCCTTCTGCCCTCGTCCCGTTCCGAACAGCTTTACTACCCGTTCCGCACATTCGAAGAGGACGTGGACTGCTTTAAGAAAGGGACATGGTAGGCGCGCGTGTTGCAACACCATCCGCACCTCTTGCACCGATGTCCCCAATGACCCCATACACTTGCTCCTAAGGACGCATGCAGTAGGTGTGTGGAGGCCTAAGCCACAGCCATGCAAGTCCGAGCCATGGCCTCTGCCTCTGCCCCTGCTGTGGCTCTTCCAGGCTCCTGACGCAGATGTGCTGCTGCCCCTTTCCACTAGTGGGCCCATGCCCCTTTGCGAATGGCTCAACCCGCTTGCCCCGTGGCCCCTGCCCGTATGCCATTAGCCTCTGCCCCGTGCCCCGTGGGCCCCTGCCGGTACCCGCCTCCTGTTGCCCTCGGAGCCGCCTACACCTGTTGGCCCCTACCCCTCGGCCTGCGAGCCCACATGAGCCCCTGCCGTACACCCCGTCGTCCCTTGCCCGTACGCCCCGTCAGTCCCTGCCCGTACCGGTACGGGCTATGTCCACTTACACTTCTACCGCATTGCTCTGTGGGCCCCCTGCCCTGTGCCCCTGCCCCTCACCCAAATCATTCACAGCCACGCATCCCATACTGCGCTCTCACCACCGCCGTCTGCCGTTCTGCGCCGCAGGTGTGACGGACGGATGCAATGGGACAAGTGGGCCTTTGAACGCTGGAGTAAGGACTTGGGAATTACCTTTCCTGATGTAATATTCTTCATGGACATCGGCGACTCCGGTGAGTGAACGCGAGCAGTAGCCCTGGCCGTAGCCGTGCTCGCTGTTGCCGTGCATGGTGCTGCCTGCTGCTTCCAGGCCCTGTTCTCGCCGTTGCCTCCCTCCCATACGCGAGCAGCTCGCTGGCCTGCCCTGTGGAATTCCTTGCGCGGGCTTGCCTCTGGCCCTGGATGGTATATCGTTTGTTGCGCTGTTATTCCGCCCTGCTGACATGAGCGCCGGCGGGATGCCCGCATGCAGGCGGTTGCTCAGAGGGAGACAGGTGCCCCGGCCCCACGTTCGCCTACTTCAAGCAAAAGCTGCAGTACGAGTTTCCCATGGAGCGATTCGGCGCATCCCCTTCCGCCCAATCAACAATACTGCTGCCATCCCTCTACACGGATGTGGGTGTTGTGCCGGAAGCCTTGCAGCTTGTCAAGTACGGGCAGCTTTCTCTGCATATGACTGCGTGCTTTCTGCATTTGTTTGTGGTGTGTAGCAGCAGGAGACGGCTGAACGTGCTACCGGTGATTGGGTCGGTCCCCTGCCCATCGTAACCGCACCCGGTGACTTAGGAAGGGTGCTGCCCTTTATTTCACAATATGGCCCAGTTCGTTGCTACAGTTCCTCATGGATGTGCATGCAGCTGAATCGTGACTTCACGCCGACCGGAGGGGCGCACACGTACGCGATGTACTCCTACCCCTGGGAAAAGAAGCTGCACAAGGTACGGATAGATGGATGGTGTGGGTTAACGCAAGGAAAGGTACAAGCAGAGGTGCAGGGCTGCGCACAGCACCCCCACCTGCGTACGGTACACAGGTTCAACGCAACGCAGGGCAGGGCGGACAAGGCGTTTGTGTGAGCCCGCAAGTCTTATATCCCGTGCATGGGCATCAACTCCGCCGCGCCCCTTGACCCCACCCCAACCCCGCCCCACGTGTCAATCGCCAGGGCTTCTTCCGGGGCGCGGGTTTGTGCCCTGAGTGGCACAGGTCCCGCTTCGTCCGGTGTCCGCGGTGGTGAGGCAGGCAGGAGGTGGAGCAACCAACCGAATCGCGTGTTGTGAACCTGAGAAGTCTATGTCTTCGCAACACGGCTACCGCGGATGCACTCGCAGTGGCCTGCCTTGCGCGTGCGTGAGCGTTGCACACCGGGCAGACGTGCATTCCAGGGACGCACCCCCTGACCAATGCGGTACGCATCTGGGTGGTAAGACCAGCTTCCCGCATTGTGACACTTCCGCAGTACCTTGTGGGTGAGTCCTCCGTCCCGTGGTGAGCTTGCCATACTGAGCCGCCCACACGTGTGCAGGAGCAGCATGCGGCAACGACATGCATCCAACTGCCAACCGCCCGCAGGCACGTGACCAATGAAAGCCTCTTCAACGGTCGTGGCGACTTGGTGGACGCCCTTATTAACGGTACGCGTGAGAACAGCAGGGTTGCTGTACGGGCAGGTCCGAGCAGTGTGCAGCAGACAGTGCCGTTTGTACGACGGTCCTCGAGCTGTGAGCAGCGAGTGGCTCCAGGGCTGGGGCACGTGCGCCCAATGCTGAGCGCTGACGCGTCCATCTCTCCCGTACCTCCTTGCGCGTCTGCCAAACAGGATGGGGAGACATGACCCGCAAGCTGCCACCCATGACCCACGTCCCACTCAAAGAGCACGCCAAGTACAAGTTTCTGTTCTCATTCGACGGTGAGCGGACACCTGGATCCATGGCCGGGTGTTGTGTGCTGGTGTACATCATACCTCAGCATGTTTGACTTATAGCATTTTACCCATCCTACCCACCGACTGAGATAACCGTTGTGCCTGTGCATTTTTGTGTTGTGTTTGCTGCTTGCTGCTCCTGCCTCTGCCTGTCGCTGCTGTGGGCCGCAGGCGTGGGCCCCTCAAATCGCTTCGCCAAGCTCATGAGCATCAACTCCGTGATCTTAAAGGTTGCTTGGTGGTGCGTTAGGGATGTGCAGGAGTCGACGTGTCTTGTGGTGTCTTGGATATTTTAGCAGCACGGGTAACAGGCAGGGGAGCTCCCCTGGGTACGGGTGAGACTGACCAGGACTGACCTGGGCAACGGCGTACGGCAACGCACCACGCAGCAGGGCCCCTGCCCCGCGTCCGTAGGCTTAGTTTCAACCCGCATGCACGGGTACGGCGTGCGTGTGAGTACATGCTGTTCCATGCTGGGCAGGCTTGGAAAGCTTAACATATAAGACCTAGCTTTGTCCATACTATTGCTGTCATGTAGCCTTCTACCCGCCTGTGCCAATGGCGCACTGCCCCCCACCCACGCTGGCACAGGCCCTGAGACTGGTATTCATCATATGCAAACTAGCTGGTAGAAAGGTTGTGCGTAAGCACAAAGCCTGAATATTGCCGCTGCGTACCGGCGCTGCCCTTCACTTCCAGTCTGTAACCCGCCTTCCGCCCCACCTGCGCCTGCCGTACGGGCCACCCAGGAGGACAGCCCCTTCATCGCTCACTTCTACAGGTAGGCTTGTAGTAAGGCATACGAAATGCCGGTGTGCAAACTGATGCTGCGTGTTGAGTGCGCGAGTAGCTTGTGACTGGAGGCCAAACAAGGCAACGACAGGCAACGTTCGGCCGCCAGGCTGACTGCGAGCAGGGGCGGTGGTGCGCACGCATGGCTTGGTATGTACACAAAGGCATTCACGCACGGCTCCTGCTGGTGCTGGTGTGAAGAGCGTGACTAGCCACACAGCTGGTCGTCATGCTTGCTGCCTGTGCGCACCACGCACCCCTCATTTGTGCACCTGCCAGTACCTCACAAAAGCTACACTACTCCCCACCGGCTGCCCGCTGCCAGGTCTGTGCACCCCTACGTGCACTACATCCCCATCATGACCACCAACGAGTCTGACTACATACAGGTGGGCGGTGGTCAAGCGGAGGCGCCTGCTACCGGTATCTCAGGACCCATGTTGTAACTTCGCAGTGCTTTGCTCCAGATGGCGACGGAAGTAGTGTTGGTGGCACGTGGGGTTGCGGTAGCGTTCCCGTCCGCCCAAGAGACCGGCCCTAGCCCAGCAATGAAGCAGGGGAGATCCCCTACTGCCCTATCGCCCTTGTTGTGGCGCTGCATGCACCAGGGGAGGGTCCCACGGCAATTGCAGTCTTGGACGCATGGCAGCGCATGTCAAAGCCAACTGTACTGCACCAACAAGCTACGTGTTCGTGCCGTATGCTCACTCGTGCAGGTATTGGAAAGGTACAAGGGCCAGGATGAGGAGCTGAAGCGGATAGCCACCAACGCACAGGTGGGTTACGGGGCACGTGCGGTACGGAGCACCAACCAGGTGGCAGCAGCTGAAGGGTACACCATGGTACGCCCATGGGGCAGGGGGTTATGCATGTTCAAAGGCCGCCTTAGCACGGCAAGTCCTACCTTGCCGCAGCGGTTCTGGCTGGCCGATTGCCGGGTGCCAAGGCGCTCCCCCTACTCTTTGCCGGTGACGGGAGCATGGGGGCCATTTGCCTAGGTTTGCCCTGCGCGTCCGACTGGCCGCACGTTGCGGGTAACATTTTCCCACCCTGTCCCAACCTCCCCTGCTGCTGCCCAGCACTTCATGGCCAAGTACCTGTGCGACCGCGCTCTAGCGCTGTACACCCGCAAGGCGCTGACGGAGTACAAGAACCTGTTTGAGGACATGCAGGTGGGGACGGGCGGTGCATGAGCGTGTGTCCTCGTACCGGTGTCACGTCCTGGGCGGAGGGAGACACGTGCCGTGGGGGCCATATGGTGTGGGGGGTGGCACGTGCCGGGGAGGGGGGAAAGAAGAAAGCAGTAACGCGAATTGGTGGTAATAGTAGTAGTAGTGGTAGCCGTACGGTAAGGTAAACAGCGACCTACTGCAGTATCGGTCCGCTGTCCGCTCCAGCTCCCACAGCATGCGCCGGCAGGCTGGCCGGCGCGGAGGGTCCGCGAAGCGACAGTAGCGTAGTCTAAAGCAGCTGGGGGGGGGGGGGGCAGTGGCCGTAAAGAGCGTCC